>Ga0209555_10000862_pt1 | contig 24680 bp, 26 predicted proteins | sample SaaInl85LU_5_DNA_FD_184643 | JGI IMG/M metagenome (GOLD analysis project Ga0209555, IMG submission 184643) | Marine microbial communities from expanding oxygen minimum zones in the Saanich Inlet - ESP_85LU_5_DNA (SPAdes) (version 2) | ecosystem: Environmental > Aquatic > Marine > Intertidal... | reverse complement strand
TAATGGATGTAGTATCGGGTAGTGATATACTAACGAGAGTAAAACAATACCCTAACCCAGCAGGAACTGCAATCTTTGACCCTGCAAGAATAATGAATGACTACTTAGAGTATAGAACTGATATATTCGATAGTTCAACCACCACGGATTTAGGTTCCTCCAAGGGAACCTTCCAAATCAAGTTTGGTGAATCATATGGTTCATCTCCTTCATCATCAGTAACAATATACGATGGGAATGGTGGAGTAGGAAACCCTGCAGTGACTGGTACTGAATCAGTAGTATGGCCAGCAACAGTAAATCCAAACAATGGAGTAGGGTGGAATTGGGATGATGTCTATGGTGATGATATATACCTAACTAACTATCCTAACTCACAGACTACTAATACAGAACAAAACTACAAGAAAGTAGCACCGAGTGATTATGGTGTAATTGCATTCAAAGGAACATCAGTAACAACACCAGGAGTAGTACTATACCAATCTAACGGACAGATAGTAACCTCAACCACTCTAAGCGGTACAACAGATGTAAATGGAACATATATACCATCACATCCTAAAAACCTATTAGATGCAGGTATATCACAAAATGATTTAGATTTAACAGCATACTATGAGATAGTAGTAGATGGCAATGGATTCTACTATACAATAGATAGAGAAGGGTGTAACTATCCAAGAGTTAATTTCTTGTTCATCAACTCGTTTGGAGTATGGGATTCATATGGAGTATCTCTACCCAAAGCACACAATACATCCTTGGATAAGAAACAGATAACTAAACCAATGATAGACTACTCATCACAAACTGCACCATATAATGGATTAAGAAGAGGACACGAGTACTATAATATACAAACTATGGATAGGTTCAGTATATCAAGTGAGTTCTTAACACAAGAACAGGCAGAGTGGTTAAGTGAGTTGCTAGAATCTCCAAGTGTATATATCCAAGAAGGAACTAACTTTATACCGGTACTGATTACGAACTCAACCTACGTTCATAACACCAACAAAAAATCACAAAAGATATTCCAATACAGAATAGAATATACTACTTCTAACCAAAGACTAGGCAGATAAATGAAACAAGATATACTGATACGGGTTGTATATGAAGGAAATACCTACGATTTAGATATAGATAGTGGAATACCACTACGTCTTGATGTATCTGCAGTAGAAAACCAAAAGATAGGTAAGTTCTTCGGTGTTGGCTCACAAACCTTTGATTTACCAGGAACTAAAAGAAACAATAGATTCTTTAAGAACCCATGGACAATAGGTGCAGAAGATATACCAGCACTATACAATACAATAGAGGGATATATCATCTACAATGGTGAAACTATCTTAGAAGGACAGTTCCAACTATTGGAAATGGTAAATGATGATAATGGGTATATCAACTATAAGTGCCAGATTACAGATAATGTAATACAATTCAATGATAACCTAGCAGATAAACTAATCATCGATGCTGATTTTAGTGAATACAACCACACTCTAACAAGTGGTAGTATCATAGATTCGTGGAGTGATAACCTACTAGCTGGTAGTATATTCTACCCATTAGTAGATTATGGTAGAGATGATACAGTAGTTTTTCCATCAACACCAAGAATACAAGTAAGTGGAGATAGCAATGGAACAGGTAGTATAGATAATATAGTATCTCCAATGCAAGTACAACAGTTTCTACCAACTATACGAGCAAGAGATGTAATCAAGGCAATCTTTGACCAAGTAGATTACAACTATACCTCTTCGTTTATAGATGGAACTGATTGGGATAAACTATACCTACTACCACGTGCAAAAGAAGAGCTAGGAATAGTAGGATTAGTACAAGAAAATACTTTGGATGTAGATATGTCCGTTGACCAAGACCTATCTATACTACAACCAGGAGGAACCGTAGTATCAACCTTAGAGTTCGATACAGAGATTGCAGACCCTGGAAACAACTATAACCCACTAACCTATACCTATACTCCACCCTATACTGGTGTATATGTGATAGATGTATCGTTGGAACTATCAGTAGATGCAGGACAAGCAGATACTCAACAACTGAACCTATCGTTTGCTGGATGGGGAACTACAATAGAACTACCACCAGGAACCTATAATACAACTGTAAGGTTAAACAGAAGAGTAACACTCGTAGGTGGAACAACCTATAACCCCAAGGTAACAATACAATACATCAACCCTAACGCTGATTTAGAACTATTCGTAATCCACGATAGTGATAATACCTACCTAAAAGTTCCAAAGGCATTAAGTATCTACGATAATGCACCGGTAGATATGGCACTACAATTCGAGAGTAAAACTAAATCCATAGATTTACTAAATGGATTCATAGAACACTTTAACCTCGTAGTAACACCAGAACCAGGACAAGATAAAACCCTTCGTATCGAAACCTTCGATACTTGGGTAAGACAAGGTAGAAACGTAGATTGGACTGATAAAGTGAATAATGCAAAGAGAGTTGCAGTATCACAAACGATAGAGGAACAAGAAAAGGAACTTAGATTTACTAATGCAGAGGATAATGATAGATTCTCAGTAGAAACTAAACAGAATGACCCGAACTTCCAATATGGAACACAGAGGGTGATTGCAAGTTCCAATATACCTAAAGGTGAAAAAGAAATAGGAAAAACATTTGCACCAATCATCCTTGGTTCTGCAATAGATAGTGGCTCAGTAGATTTAGATGGAGTAACGGAGTTCAACCTTGGTGATTCCAATTTCGTTCTACCACACCTCTACAAATACGAAAACAATAAACAAACATCCTTCAAGTTCAAGAATAGACTAGGATATAAAGTAGATGGACTAACACCAGTAGGTGCATTCAATAATCAAATATGGATAGGGAACTCTGGTTCTGCACAAGCAGTAAGTGAATACTCTACTATAAGTAATCTATCCCAAATACCTGCGGTACAAGGGACAAAAGATTTACACTTCAGTAATGACTATAATTCATATATACCTGCTGACCTAAACCCATTGGGTGGAACTGATAACTACCAACTATATTGGGAAACCTATGTGAATAGCTTATATTGGGATGGTTCTAAAAAATTAGTAGTAGATATAAAGTTCAGGCAAGATGAATACAAAGATATACAACTAAACGATGTAATCTTCATCAAAGACCAGAGATATAGAATAAACAAGATAAGTGGTATAAACCTATCTAACGATGATGTTGCAAGAGTAGAACTAATACGACTCTTCCCAGCATATTATAGTGATATAACAATCAACAACTGTAACTTTGACTTCGAGGCAATAGACTATGTAGGTACAACGACTACAACTCAACCTGGCACGACCACGAGCACAACCGTTCCAATTACAACTACGACAACAACATCTGCATTTGATGTAATATACTATGTAATAGAGGGTGGTGAAAATGGTGGTGGAGTTGCTACTTGGCTAGATGTAACAGGTTCAGCAGTAACTCAAAGTTTGGCTGAAAATGAAAGAATATTTATAGGTGCAGTATCACAATCAGCTGATATAACCGGTGAAGGTTCACAACTATTCCCATCTCAAACAAGATTTGGAACAACATTTACTCCATCTAACGATGCATATAATTTTAGAATAACAAACGATAAAATACCAGTTGATAATGCTGATGCAGTAGTCTTCTACGTTCCCATAAATAGTAGTGAACTAGCATATGGTTGGTTACCAGCAACAGCAGGTACTGATTTTATAGATGTATGTGCAAGTTATACTTCATCATTGGAAGTAGTAACACCTAACTCAACAACAACAGTAAATAATGGGTTCTGTGGAACTACTACAACTACTTCTACAACAACAGCTCCAGCATCCTATACTTGGTATTTAACCACGGCAGGATACTCAACTGCTAATCTAGCATGTGATGGTGGTGCAGTATCAACAGTAGTATATACTGATGGTATATACAATGATGTATTAGATTTTAGTGATTTTAACACAAGGTTCTATACCGATAGTGGATTGACAACTACATTTGATGGTAATGGAGACTATTGGGGTATAAGTGATATAAACGGAGGACAACCACTTGTATGGGGAGCAATAGTAGGTTCTGGTTTCTTAAACTCTCATGGAGATTGTATATAAATAAAAGATAAATTATGGCAGATATACTAAAACTAATCACACTAACTGAACAGAATGACTCTGGACCAAACTATGATGCATTCTACTCAACTGATTGTATAAACTTTACTCAATCAGTAGATGGAGATAATATAAATCTGCCTACGGTTGGTTCTACTGCAGTAATAACTGTACCAGAAGAAACCCAATGTATAAAACTACAATCTATACCTGAACCATGTGATACTTTCGTGATTAGTGGAAGTACCACTACCACAACATCAACCAGCACCAGTACCAGCACAACCAGCACCACCAGCACAACTTCTACAACTTCCACAACTACTCAACCAATAGTAGAAACATATTGGAGTGGTAGTGGATGTGAGGCACCATTTACAGTTACAGGATTTATAGTAGCAACTTCATCCCTCTCGCCTGGTGATGTGGTTAAAATTGGTAGTGATGCATGCTATACTTTAATAGAAACACACGAACAAGAACCATTCATCAAGTTCTACGTTCAATCAGTATATACTAACTGTAATGATTGCCTTGGTATAACAACTACCACTACAACCGCTCCTCAAACATTTAGTTATGATATACATGCAACACCAACTAATGGTTCGGGAGGACCTGCAGGAGGATGTGATCAACCACTACCATATATCTTCTACTCACTAAGAAACTCATTCTACTCAATAGTGCCTGGAGATATACTATATAGTGATGCAGGAGCAACAACTCCGTGGAATGGTGGAAACTTATACTATGGAGTAGGAGATGGATTGGATGTAGTATCAGGACAATCTTGGCAAATTGCTAGTAATGGTGAGTTTTTAGGAGCAGTTCTATGTGTAACTACATCCACCACGACCAGCACCACCCAACCGATTACAACTACGACTACTAGCACCACTACTCAAGTAGAATGTAACTGTATAACAGTAGATGTACTAAACACTCAACTAACAGATGGTGGATTAGACCTATACTATATACTGAATGATTGTGCTGGAGGTTCAAGAGATGTGAACTTAGCAGAAACTATTGGAAGTGAAGTTGGAGGTTCTACATACTTTGGATTATGTAGTAGAGGAACTACAAGTGATTTATTTAAGTATGGTCCAAGTGGAAGTCCATTCGTAGGAATAGAAGGAATGAATATAAATCCAAATGGAACTATATGTACCGTAGATGGAGATTGTATACCAGTAGTGCCAGTGACTACCACAACAACTTCTACCAGCTCCACCACTAGCACCACTAGCACCACCAGCACCACAACTGAACCTCCAGTTTCAACCACTACTACCACAACCAGTGGAGTAACAAGCTGTAATGTAAATGTAGGTTATACCTTTTCAATCTTTACTATCTGTGAAGAGCCTGAAACTACGCCAATTACAATGTATAAAATAGGAAACTGCGATATATGTGTAGCTACTTCAATAGATGCATCGTTCGTAAGTGGTATGAGTATAAATGATGTGGTACAAGTTAAGTATCAAGGTGTGTATATGCCATTCCAAAAACAATCAGCAGGAACAGTTGCAGTATCCGTTGGTTCTTGTTTGGTATGTGATACAACTACGACAACTTCCACCAGCACTACGCAACCGATTACAACTACTACCACCACCGAGCCACCAAGAACCGAGTTTGCAACATCTGCAACCGAAGGAAACGGTGCAGGAAATGCAACAGAGGCATGCCAAAGTATAACTGGAACACAGATTTACTCAACTAACGCTAATACATTGGCTGAGATTGGAATTGGAACAAGATTTACAACTAATCAAACCGGTATAGAAGATTACTGGTTGGGTGGAAACCTATGGTATGCTATGGATGATGCAGGACAATTTGGACCAGCAGATTTTAGTGTACAGATAGATAATACTGGAACTGTAATTGCTAAAACATCTTGTGCAACTACTACAACCACCACCAGCAGCACCACCACCGAACCTCCTGTAACTACGACCAGCACTACAATTCCGGTGACTACCACTAGCACTACATTGGCACCAGGTGTATTGTGGAACTTATTTTGTCCTTCATCTGCTGGTGGTGGGTGTGCATATACCTTTACTAAATTAGATGGAACATCTTGTAGTGATACTATACCACCAGATACAGATACTATCTTCTGTGTGAAAGACGGAACTACGCCAACAGTAGGAGGTGGAGTTTGGACAGAACTTGGTGACCCATGTACCTTTAACTCTTGTTTAGAAAACCCATAGAATTATGACAGATATATTACAACAAATAACGGAAAATAATGGAATTATAGTAGGTGGAGTGGCCCGTTACTTAATGGGCTACGAAGAAACCTATACTAAAAAGTGGATAGATATAGTGATAAACGAAAGTGATAAAACTAATATAAAAGATATGGGCTTATACCTACCCATAGAAGGTACTACTTTTCCAACACCAGTAACCGAACAATTTATAGTTAAATTAGATAGTGGCTATATACTAGATGTATTCGTAAGAGATACAACTGATGTGAAAACCAAAGTTTTAGAAGGTATAATAATTCAGAGCGAAGATGGTGATATAGAATACCATGAAGATTTACTTAGCAAAGTAAATAACCAATACTGCGAAGAAAAAATAACCAAAATAAAAACTATATATAATAGATAAAGATATAGTATGATTTATTTAAGTTGCCAACCTGCTATCCCACGTTTTGCGTGGGAGGCAGAGGTATATATAACCAACTTTCTAAATATGGGGGTTGCTCCTCAACAAATACAACTAGTCCAAGGATTAGTACCAAGTTGGAAAGAAATACCCTTAGAATGGAAGAAATTAGTTAAGAACTTTCCAGGAGTTCAGTTCTTCTTCTACCAAGATACAAGAGAACAAAACAACTACCAACCATCTATCCAAGCACATCTACTCTACAAACATTGGATAAGTAATCCACTAATGGAAAAGGAATATGTATTTTTCCACGATAGTGACTTCGTCTTTACTAAACCATTCGATATGGAACCTTTCTTACATGATAGTATATGGTATTTAAGTGATACTATCTCGTATATAGGTGCAGAATATATCTCCTCAAAAGGAGAGGAAGTTTTAGATAAGATGTGTGAGATTGCTGAGATAGATAAATCGTTCGTAAGAAGAAATCAAGGTGGAAGTGGAGGAGCACAAAAACTAATTAAGAATGTACCACCCAAGTATTGGAAAGATGTATATGAACTCCAACTAAAACTATGGAAGGAAGTACCAGTAGTATCCAATAAAATAGGTGCAGAGAAAAAAGAAAAAGGAGAATCCTACCATCCACTACAACATTGGACTATGTCTATGTGGGCAGAACTATGGATGGCCTGGAAGTATGGTAGATTAACTGCAGTACCAGAGGAATTCAACTTTATGTTCTATACCAATCCAATAAAGGATTGGGAAACATATGGATTCTACCACAATGCTGGAGTTTTAGGAAACCAAACAGATAGGTTCTTCAAGGGAAAATATGATAATGGAATACTACCCTATGGAGATGAGATAAAAGATATAGATACAACCCTAGCAGGATATGAATACTATAAGATAGTACAAGAGGTAGGGAAAACAAGTTGCTTAATATAAAAGATATGAAAAACAGTAAGGCACACGTAAAAGTGATAAAAGGAAACATCCAAGTTGCGTTAAAAAAATGGAAATCAAAAGTTATAGAATCTGGACACTTAGAGGAATTACGCGAAAGGAAACAATACCTAAAACCATCAGTAGTAAATAGAAAGATGAAGAAGGATGCTATAAGAACCCAACAATGGGCAGAACAAAGATACAAACAAGAGAACGGATGATAGAAATAGTAATACCAACTCTGTGGAAATCTCCACATATACATGAGATGCTGAAGAGATATGATGAGAATGATTTAGTATCAGCAGTTCATATTATAGATAATGCAAAAGAGTTCCATAAACACTATCCCAATAGGTTCCCACTCGGTAAGTGGAGAGTATATCAACCACCAACATATAATGAATGGGTGGTGAATAAAGCGTGGAATATAGGAGTAGAAGCATGTAGTGAACAATCCTTAATAGGAATAGTGAATGATGATATACTATATGATACAGATGTCTTTGATTATATACTATATTTTAGTGAGAAGATAGGAATACTTGGTATGCATCAAGATAACTATACTACTACCGAAAAGAACTACGAGATAATAGATATACCCCACCACAACTATGGATGGGGATGTGCAATCTTCTTTGATAAACATAATTGGGTACCAGTACCTGAAGAACTAAAACTATACTATGGTGATACTTGGCAGTTCCATATGAACCCTGTGCCATGTAAGGCACTAAAAGGGCTACCAATGAAAGATAGTAATATATCAGCAACCTCAGCTCACCACGAACTAATACCAGTACTAACTGAATTACATAAACAAGATATGGATTGGTGGGGTAAGAACGCAGATACTAACAGATTTAATTGGGGAAATGAGTAGAATACTAGCATTTGGAGATAGTTGGACTAAAGGACACGGAGTAGAAACTGATATAGACTATAAAGAAAACCCAACCCCTCCACCATTTATAGATAAACTAAGAGAACAGAACTCCTGGCCCAACCAACTATCTAACCTACTGAATATACCTGCAATAAACTTTGGGGTATGTGGTATAGGAAATAGAAAGATACTTGAATTAGTAAAACAAACTATAAAAGAAGGGTGGGTGAAGAAAGATGATATGATAATCATAATGTGGTCCTATCCATATAGGGATAGTGACCCAACTGATGTATATAATGAAGCAGAAGAAATACTAAAAACCTATAACCATTTATATTTTAACTCGTTCTACCGAACCTTTGATACTGAAAGGATAAAGTATATCAACACAACACACTTCGTGGAACCTGAACAATGTATGAGTGATGTACTGAATGACTATGAGATGCTAAATGATAAATCAGTATGGGAGTATCAAAGTAGACGAGTATGGGAAGATGAAACAGGTATGATGATAGGTGACTATCATCCTAACTACCTGGGATATAAACTAATTGCTGAACAGATGTATGAGTGGATTAGTAATATATACTCCTCTTAACACCTTTAGCTATACGTTCCATAACCTCTTCATTCTTCTCGCTGATAAGTTCCCAAGTAAATTGCTGGAAATTGCCATTGGGTGTAAGCATCAAATCAGTAATCTCTTTTTTGTATGATTGCCAATCATTCCACCACTCTGTATCAAAAGGGTCTTTATGGTTACCCGGTCTGCCAGTTCCCACGTGTATATTCCAAGGTTTAGAAGGATACTTTGCTTGTATAATCTTCTTCTCTTTAAGAAAGTTTCTATAACTCTCTAACTCCTCAAATCTATGAGCAGTTGATAATGTAACTTTATTATATGCCATATATCTATCCTAAGTTCTTAAATGCTGCATGTTTTAGAGTATCTAACCTATTATAGCTAGGTACTGAATCATCCCTATTGGAGTTGATCAACTGAGCATAATGATTCTTTCGTAAATCATAAAACTCATAGTATAATTTATCATCTAAATACTCTCTAAACATATCCTGTACCTTTTCTAAAATACTATCAACTGCTGATGGTGTAAGGAACTCATCTCCTATACTAATAAATCTATCGTTCAGTATAAGTAGTTTGTCCAAGTAATTCTTCTGCTTGAATGCTGATGAGGTAGGTTGAACTGAAATGGGAAATAATGATTCTAAATCTAAAATATAATCCCATACTGCATTAGTATAGTTGATTCTAGCTTCAGTATCGGTAACTGGTTTCTTTCTTAATGCTGAAAGAACTAATAATAATAAATTGGTAGGTTTGTTCATAAGTGTTGCTATTTAATAATTTATATAATGTAAAGATACGAATAAATACTGATATATCCAAATCTTTATAGAAAAAGTTATAAACCTCGTAAGGAATAACTGATTAGTACGAGGTAGATACTCTTTTTTCTAAATCTGTGAGTGAGTATAGTTGATGAGGAACCCTAGGTGGGTTCCCAACATCTAACACAACTGATAGTATAGTAGTAATTAGATGCAAGTTCTTTATTAAAGGGATGATTCAGGGTTAAAAAAAGGTGGAGATTCTACCCCCTATACTTAATTTACTTAACGTCCCTTACTGTCTCCGTTACAAACACTAACATACCTCTTACAGGCCAAAGATGTTCCCCCCACTCACGACTCTTCCCCAACTGCTTCGTTTGGCTAAGAGGATTCATTTACTATATGAATCAGGACACTACGGATGAATGTTTTAGGTGGATAACCCGCCACCAGAGATAATCGGGTAAATGAATGTATTAGTGTGGTTTAATGTATTTAATGGTTTATGGTATAGTAATAAATAGAAGGTTCTAAGCAAAACGTAAAAAAAAATAGATAAAATAGTGTAATTTATAATGAGTCTAAATACTATTTAGAATGAGTCTAAATAAGGTAACAACAAGACGTGAAAAAGGGGACTAAATGAAGAATACCATAAACCATTGTCCCCTTGTTTCTATATAGTAAAACTATAAAAATAGCACGAGTGGGAAAAATGAAAGGTAATCAAGAAAACCCACTCTACTATACTATATGAAAAAACCTCAGGTGGTTAAACTTATTTATACCAATATAGAAAAAAAAATATAAAAGAGTATGGCAGAAAAAACTATAAATTACAAAATCAACATAGATGATGGTAAATCTATCCAATCCCTTTCTCAGCTAGAAAGAGAAGCAGAGGGGCTGAACACTGCCCTAAAGTTGGTAAAACCGAATACTCAACAATTTAAGCAACTTGCAAAGGAAGCACAGAATGTACAACAAAAGATAAAAACCTTAAATAAAGAAATAGAAGGTATATCTTTGGAAGATAAGTTGGAAACTGCTGATGGTGCAATAAAAACCCTTGCTGGTTCAACACAGGCACTCGTAGGAGGGTTTGGACTACTTGGAGTAGAAAGTGAGAAGTTGGAGTTCTTAGAAGGAAAAGCAGCTAGTGCAATCTCCTTTGGACTCGGTCTAAAAGACCTGAGTGAAGGATTTGGCAAACTTGCTAAATCAACCAAAGTTGCATCTGCAGCACAGAAAGCATATAACGTAGTACAAACTGCGTTCAATGCAATCATGGCAATGAACCCACTTGGAATACTAATAGTATCTTTAACAGCAGTAGCAGGATTAGTATATGCATTTAGAGATAGTATCCTCGAACTGATAAAGAAAGCACTTGGACCATTTAGTGGAATAATAGATAGTATAGTAGGTGCATTCACATCTCTGGCAGAAAGTATGGGATTAGTAGATGATGCTGCAACTAAACTAACCAAGAAAACTATAAAGGAACTTGATAAACAAATAAGATTACAAGAGGCAGCAGGAGAAAAGACCTTAGAACTACAAAAGAAGAAGCTACAAGAAGAAGCTAAACTATTGGAAGAAGGTACAGATGAATACGAGGAAAACCTCTTAGAACAACAGATACTCGATGCTAAAATAAATAAAGAAATCAAGGATGAGCAAGAAAGACTTGATAAAGAGGCAAGTGATAAACAAAAGGCTAGAAACAAGGCTGCAGCAGAAGAAGCAAAAAAGAATGCAGAAGAAGGATTAGCTCTACTACAAAAATACCAAACAGAAGCACAAGACCTACTCGCTAAAAGTGATGAAGAAAAACTTAATTTAGAATACAAGAGAGCACTGGCAGAGATAGATGCTCTAAAAGTAACTGAAGAAGAAAAAACTAAAATAAGATTACAGGCAGAACAAAACTACCAAGTTAAACTAAAAGAAATCAAAGATACTGCACAACAGATAAGTGATGATGCAATCTTTGCTGCAATGCAGAATGTAACTGATATAGAAAATGAACTAAGGTTGATGCAAGCAACTACCTTGGAAGAGGAAAGACAGGCAAACTTAGCTATATTACAAGAACAGAGATATAAAGAACTTGATGATACTACTAAAACTGCTGAAGAAAAGTTTGCTATAAACAAACTATATGATGAGAAAACTAAACAACTCAATCAAGATTATAACCAGATACAGAAGGATGATGATGAAGCAGTTGCACAATATAAAGCAGATGTAACTAACCAATCCATAGATGCTATACAAGGAGCACTGACAACACTATTTGGAGAAAACAAAGCACTAGCATCAGCAATGGTATTGGTAGATGCAGGACAAGCAGCAGTAGGTATTATAAATAACTCACAGAAAATGGCATTCGGTGCTATACCCTACCAAATCTCTCAATTTGCACTACTTGCAGCAACAACGATGAGTTCCCTAAAACAAATCAACTCTGCTAGTCCAAAAGGTGGTAATAGTTCTGCTACAGTTCCAAGGGGTGTATCACAAACTCCTAACATGAGTGGATTGGAAGAACAAATAGGACCGATAGATATAGCAGAAGCACAGAGACCAAGTAACGAAATGGTAAGAGCATATGTGGTAAGTGGTGATGTAACTACTAACCAAGAAGCAGATGCAAAACTATCCTCTAAAAGAAATATAGGTTAAACTTTAACCAAAACCCTAAATCATATATAAGAGCTTATATATGGGAAAGAAACCAATGAAAATAATTGCATTAGAAATAGATGAGTTTGATTTAGAATCGGGTGTAGATCGTATATCATTAGTAGAATCTCCAGCTATAGAAGAAAACTTCCACTACTTTAACGAACAAAAACCTATAACTGACGAGTATATCTTCGAGAAACTCGTAGAAGAAATCATTAGTGAAGAATACGTTGATGATTTACCACAAGAAATCCAAGATAATATAATAGAACAACTAGAATCCGTAGGGGAGACAGAGGAAGAGTTAAGGGCTGCAGGATGGGTTAAAGATGAGTTGGGGGATGAAAACTTTACTATAAAATCCACTGCAGACCTATCTTCTTTAGAAGATACCAGTAATAGGATATACAGATACCAATACCGAGTTAAACCAAATAAAGGTAACCCTATACAGAGTGATACTCGTAAGTTCTGTTCAAACTTAATAAAATTAGGAAAATTATATCGTAAAGAAGATATAAATAAGATGACTTATACTGGTGAGAATAGTGGATTTGCACAAAAAGGCTCACTAATATACGATATATTTAAGTATGCAGGTGGAAAAAACTGCAGACACCAATGGGTAAAAGTTCCATATAAGAAAGCAAACATCAAGAGTGATTTTGCTGAACAAGATAAAGAGAAACAAATGGTGGTAGGAGCTATAATGGTTCCAAAAAAACTGATATATAGATACGATATATACAATGGTGAGTATTGGGTATATTTTAGTGAGGACACAATCGAAAAGATTGCACATAAATACTTGATAAACAACTACCAATCATCAGTAAATATAGACCATCAAGAAGATAATGTAGTAGATGATGTAACCCTCGTAGAATCGTGGCTGGTAGAAGATCCAGAAAAGGATAAATCATATGCAATGATGGGTAAGAAATACCCTAAAGGTACCTGGTTCGGTACTATGAAGATAAACAACAAGAAAGTATGGAATGAATATATCAAGGAAGGTAAGGTACTCGGCTGGTCCGTAGAAGGATACTTTGCTGATAAAATGATAAACCAATCCAAACAAGCTTTCTATTACAGAACGACTGAGGGAGGAACTGAAATCGTAATAGATGAAAATACCTCAGTAGTATTTATATTAAAAGATGGAGAAAGAGCAGTAACGTTGCCTGATGGAGAATACAAGTTGACTAATGGAGAGACATTAGTAGTTGAGGACTCAAAGGCTAAAGGTGATTTCTAAATCAAAACAATCAAAACTTAACAAGGAACAAATTATGAACAAAGAACTAAAAGATTTAGTGAAAAAACACTTCAATTTAGTTGATGCTCCTAAAGTAGAAGAAACCGTTACTGAAGAAACGTTTGTAGAAGAAACAATCGTAGATGTAGTGGAGGAAATCAAAATGGGCGAAATCAAAACTGCAGATGGTAGTATTGACCTGAAATACACAGGTGATGAACTAGCAATCGGTAGTGAGATTATGGTAGTGACTGAGGATGGTGACATCCCAGCACCAGATGGTTACCACGATTTAGAAGGTGGTGTAACTATCAAAGTGGAGGGAGGTGTAATCACCGAACTCGAAGCTACTGAAGCTGAAGAAGCAGAAGAGGAATTGGAAGATGAGGAAGAAATCATCGAAAAAACTTTTGACATGCATGAAGAACTAATCAAAGCACTATCTGCAGAATTCAAGACACAGATTGAGGCATTAAAATTAGACTTCGCAAACCAAATCGAAGAAGTTAAAGGAAAAGTAGAAACATTTTCTGCTGAACCAGCAACTGAAAAAACAATTACAACAAAAACTAACTCTAAGAAAGTAGATTTATCTTACGAACCAAGAGATGCTGCAAAAAAGGCACAATTCGAGAGACTACTTAACCTTAGAAAAAACTAATTAAAAAGGAAATAAAATTATGGCAGGATTTAACGTAGCCGCATTAGATGCATTTAACAATGAACTAGCAGGTGAACTTATCGTAAAATCGGTAATGGCAGGCTCAACAGCTGAGTATGTAACAGTAACCGAAGGAATTAAATACAAACAACCGATCAACCTACAAGAAATTGATCTAGTAATCCAAGATGGTAATACATGTGTATCTACTCCATCTGGTTCAGTAACTTACTCTCAAAGAGACATCGAAGTATGTACAAGAACATCTTTCGATGGTTTATGTCTTAAAGATTTAGACCAAAAGTATATTGGATTACTTGGCCCACAAGGTTCATATCCGGAGACTTTCGCATTCGTAGAAGAGTATGCGAGCCAACTGGTTGCAAACTTCCAAAAGAAGAATGACCAATTCATCTGGACTGCAACAACTGCAGCTGGTGATTGTTCAGTAGGATTAAATACTTTATTAGCTTCAGGTTCTGGTGCTCTTTTTGTATCATCTTCTGTACCAACAAGTGATAATATCGGTGACCAAATCGATTTACAATTAGAATCATTAAACGTAGATGTACAAGATAGAGACGATTTAACTACTTTCTTATCAGTAGCTAACTTCCGTAAATATATTGTATGGTTAAGAAAAACTAACAACTTCTACTTTGACCCAGCTGCAGTAGAAAACAGAGGTTCTTTACTTTCTATGAGACACCCATTCGCTAACCTAACAATCGTAGGAACAGTAGGATTACAAGGAAGCGATAGAATCGTAACTGGACCTGCAAGACAAATCGTAGTAGGTACGGATTTAGTAAGTGATTTAGATAACTTCCAATTGTTTTACGATATAAACAGTGACCAATTGAAACACCGTATAGTGACAAAGCTAGGGGTTCAAGTTGCATACCCTGAATTCTGGGTAACTAACAACTTATAATAACTGAATAAATAACTAAACAAAAAGGAATAAAATTATGGCGTGCGATATTACAAACGGATTTGTGCTTGGCTGTCGAGACAACACAGGTGGAATTAAGGCCCTATATATCCTTTCTGGTTCAGTATCATCTATCACAGATACAACAAACGAGATTAGTGATATAGATGGTACTGGTATATTTTATCAGTTCGATTTACAAAGAAATACAAGTGATTTTACAGAGACCATCAACGGGTCTACTGAAAATGGAACAGTATTCTATGAAGCAACGGTAAATGCCGTGTTCGCTAAATTACAAACATCAGTACGAAATCAAATTAAAGTACTTGCAGCAAACCCAGACTTAAAAATTGTAGTGGAAACTAACAATGATCAATCTGGTAGCAAGTTCTTCTACGTAGGTAGAGTACATGGTGCACAGTTAAATGGTGGACAAGGACAATCAGGAACGGCTATAGGAGATGCTAATGGTTATACATTGACTTTTAGCTCACAAGAGCCCAACCCAGCAGATGTAATCACAGGAACTACTCTTGCAGATGCATTAACTGGAATCACAGTATCACAATAAGTGAAATATAGGGAAGGGGGGTGTAACAACCCCCCAAACCTATTATAAGGAGATGTATGATAACATTAAAGGAAAACCAACTCAATACTATAACCTTCCAAAAAGAAAACGATACGCCCCTCGTAACGAGTTCTTACGATACGGGCAGTGTATATAATATAATAATTTACCCTACATTACAGAATAATACTCTACTATCGAGTATAACCTATACAAACAATACAGACCCCACTAATCCAAGATGGACAACACTACAAACTAATCTTTCGTCTGGTAGTGTATATAACAACAACCAATTAGGAGCAGAAGGTGGCACAACATATAATTTAGAGGTATGGTATGGAGAAACAGGTTCTGCCTCTACTATATGGTCTCAAACCCAAACTACTTGGATAGAAACCACACAACTATGGAATCAAGCAGTTGATTACAATGGTATAACCGAAAACTCCGTACTAAAATACCAAGACAGAGTCTTTATCTCAGGCTCAGTCCAACCAAACGAGAAAAAATATATATCATCAAACGAAGATGCCACATATACAGTATATCAAGGATAACAAATGGAAAAAATAAATAAACATAAGATGATGATTATACCAAAGTATGGTAATGAGTTCTACCAAGATACAATGGCCTTTGAGGATGATAAAGGTAAGATTGTATATTATGGTACAAGGAATGACTTTCCAACTTATATAATCGAACTATATAATAAATCAGCTATCAACGCTACAGCCATTAACGCCATCAAAGATGGTATCGTTGGCAATGGGTTAACTACTGCAAACGAAGAAGTATTGGAAATAGCAAACCGAGATGGTGAGTCTTGGAATGATGTGTTCAAGAAAGTAGCATTAGATAGAGCACTATTCGGTGGATTTGCACTCGAGGTAATCTGGTCTAACGATAGAACAAAGATAACTGATGTCTACCATATAGACTTTTCATATGTAAGAGCACATAGATGTAACGAACGAGGTATAACACCAGGATACTATGTATCAAGTGAGTTCCAAAACAAAGGTAGATTGAGAGTAAAAGATGAAGAAGTAACCTATATACCAAGATATAATACAGTAGATAGAAGCTCTCCATCACAGATATACTACTACAATCCATATAGACCTGGAATGAAATACTATCCACTACCTGATTATACAGGTGGTCTAAATATAATCTCCTTAGATGCTGAGATAGATAATTTCCATAAGAACAATATACAGAATGGTCTTGCACCATCTTTATCTATAACAACATTTACAGATGCAGATAATGAAGAAAGAGAAGCAATAGAAAGACAACTACGTGCTGCGTATGCTGGTTCTAACAATGCTGGTTCTTTGATATACATGGATGTAGCTAATAAAGATGAAGCACCAATCATCACACCAATTCCACAGAATGGTGCCGATGGATACTATACTACTGTAAATGATATGGTGCTACAAAAGATACTAACATCACACCGTATAACATCTCCAATGTTGGTAGGTATCAAAACTGAAGGACAACTGGGAGGTAGAGATGAGATGCTAGAGGCAATGGCACTATTCCAAAAGAACGTGATAGAACCTAAACAAAGTGATATACTATCAGTCTTTGAGGAACTATTTAAGGTGAATGGATATGATGAACCAATTGGAGTAGATACAACAAGACTATTCGAGGATGGTGAAGAAACAGAAGTAGTAACCTCGATAGATGCTGAAGCAGGTGAAGATAAGGTATTGGAAGATAGTATAGAACGTAAGGATATAACACCAGACCTAAACATTAACGAAAACAAAGGGATAGTATAATGCAGAATACTCTACTAATAAGTGAAGCAAAACTAAAACGATTTACTGATATAAACAACGCATTGGATGTTGACTTAATTTCATCAGTAATAAGAGAAGCACAGATAGTTCATATAACAAGACTATTGGGAACTAAACTATATGATAAAATCATAAGTGATGTAGATAACGATACTCTAAGTGGAAACTATAAAACACTCGTAGATGATTATATCCAAGATGCACTACTATACTGGTCCTACTACGAAAGTTTGGAAACAATCTATCTAAGACCAAGAAACGCAGGATTGGTCGTTCCACAAGGTGGAGAGAACAATGCAGCTGCAGATATAGCATTATACGATAAAAAAAGACAATCCGTTAAAAATAAGGCGGAATATTTTAGTGAGAGGTTGGTAGATTATATGGCATTCAATGAAGCTGCATATCCAGAATACAACCAAAATGTAAATGATGATATATACCCTGATACATCAACTCAATATAAATCCCCAATAGTATTTAGAAACGAAATACCAAACGTAGTAAATGCAATGGGACTGAAAGTAATAAACTCAAGATACGATTATTTACCACAATAAGAGGACAAAAAACACATGGCAAATTACAATTTAACAAACCAAACAATCAGTAGTTCATTCCAACAACTACTACAAAAGGATACAGATACTGGTAATTTAGTAGATGGTCTTGGAAACCCCATAGATGGTGTAACCATAAGTGGGTCCGTATCATCATCATTCGTTGGTGATGGTAGTGGAATAGATAATCTAAATCCAAAATATGCAACTACTGGTTCTAACACCTTTACAGGTGCTAATTCATTCAACGGTGGTATATTTGTAAATTCACAGTATGAACAATATGCGGGTGATATAACTAACTATGTAGGTAGAATACAAGCAGGTAATCACGGATATGTAACGGGTGGTTCTAACTTTACTGGTTCATTCATAGGAGATGGTAGTGGATTGACTAACCTACCAATTCCAACTTTACCAAGTGGATTGGTAAGTGGAAGTTCACAGATAGTACTAGAAGATACAACCTATACGGATAACGGTGATAAATCATTCTTACAAACTGATGGAGCAGGGAACTTATCCTTTCAGTATGTGAAATCAATGTATGAAGAAATCAAAAACCGAGAAGCATTTGAGATACAAAGAGGACAAGCATTATATGTTGATTCTAACACAGGCGATAGAGTAGATGTTTACTTAGCAGATAATAGTAATCCAAATAGATTCCCAGCAACACTTATTGCAAGTGAGAACATTTCTGCAAATGGAAATGGTTTAGGGTTGATTGCAGGTTTAATAGATAGTATAGATGTAGGAACTTTACAATCAGGAGATATAGTTTATCTTGGAACTAATGGTGGATGGACTGCAACAAGACCAACGGGTTCTGCAGACATTCAAGTATTGGGTGTAGTATCAAGACCAGGAAACAATGGAGCAGGATACTTTATTAATCAATTACATACAACTTTACCTAACATCACAGAAGGTAATGTATGGGTAGGAGATGTTAATGGAGTTCCACAACAAGTATCAACTGGTTCATTCGGTAGTAGTATAGATACAGGTTCATTTGCTACTACTGGTTCCAATACCTTTACTGGTGATGAAATCATACAAGGAACCAATACTATACCAAGTTCTACTTTAACAGTTAAAGATGGAAACAACACACCAAGATTACAAGTCCAAAATGCAACATTAGCAGGTATAACAGGAGCTGATGTAGTAATAAATGGTAATCTACTAAATGATGGAGATGCTACTTTAACTGGTAATCAAACTTTATTAGGTGATATAAACGCACCAAGTGCAAGTCTTATTGAATTGGGTTCAGTAGGTAAGTATGTAGACAACTTTAACATTAAGGCAGCAGCATATAACACAGTAGTATCCAATTGGAATCATTATGCAATCAACTCTACTAATATAGAGGCACAGAATATTCTAAACCTCAAAACAAGTGGAAATGTAATCGTATCTGGTTCAACTTCATTTGCAGATGATGTATTTGTGGGTGGAACTAATACTATACCAGGTTCTACATTAGATGTAAGAGATGGAAACAACACACCAAGATTACAAGTAAACAATGCAACATTAAGTGGATTGACCGGAGTTGATGTAATAGTAAATGGTAATCAATTTGTTGCTGGTAATATATCTGCAACTGGTTCATTGGGTATTGCTGATAATAAATTTATTATTAGTTCAGGTAGTAATACAGTAGAGTTTGTTGGAAAGTTTAGTGATGGACAAGCAGGAGTAGTATTTAACGCACCCAATAGTAAGTTTCTTTCAACAGGTAATTTTAACATACAAGCAAATGGTTTAGTAGCAGTTGATGCAGTATTTGGGATAAATCTAAATAACGATACAACCCTTGATAAAAATGGTGTGGTGAATGGAACTAATACTTCACCAGGTTCTACTTTAACAGTTAAAGATGGAAACAACACACCAAGATTACAAGTCCAAAATGCAACATTAGCAGGTTTAACTGGAGCTGATGTAATAGTAAATGGTAATTTATTAAACGATGGTGATGCTACTTTAACTGGTAATCAAACTATAAATGGAACTAATGCAGCACCAGGTGCTACTTTCCAAGTTAAAGATGGAACTGGAACTAATAAAGTAGAAGTAAATAATGCAACTCTTGGTGGATTAGTAGGAGTTGATGTAAACCTCAACGGAACAGTTCAAATTACAGAAACTCTCAAAATGGTTGCACAAGACCCACTACCAAGTGGAGTAGTTGGAGAACTTGCAGTATCAGGTTCAGCATTATACTTCTATGATGGTGCATGGAGAGCAGTAAGTTTAGTATAAACTAAAACAATATGTAAATGAAACCCCATAGAAAAAATCTATGGGGTTTTTTACGTTAAATACAAAAAGTATATACTTATACTTAAAGGAAAAGGTAATAATGATAGGAAACTATATAGAACAGCACTATACCGAAATACTCCAAAAGGTAAAAGCAGTAACGAGAAACCATCAAGATACAGAAGATTTACTACAAGACTGTATCTTAAACCTACTAGAAAAGGGTAGTGATTATACTAACAAGATAGTAGAAGATGATAAAGTGCAACACTATATCGTAAAGATGGTACATATACAATACAACTCAGGCTCATCTCCATTCTATAACCAATACAAAAAGACCTTACTAAAATCGGTAGAAATAAACGATGATATAATGGAGGGAGTAGAAGATAATATAGAAATACATGAGGATACAGAAAAACTATCTAAGGATGTAAAATTATATATTGGCAATCTACCAGTATATGAACGAACCATAGCAGAGAAACACTTTATATCAGGTGACTCTCAAAGAGAGATGAGTAGATACTATAACATCAACAGAATCCATATAACCAAGGATATAAATAATATAAAGAAAAATATAAGAATGAGTTTCGATAAAGATAACTATAAAACCAAATAGCATGGGAACAATTATGATTGCAATACTAAATGATGCACTACCGTTTGTAGGTGCATTTACAATGGGATACGGAGTGTACAGAGGAATAAAGTATATAGTATCCAAAATTAAATTAAAACCTCTTAGAAACCCTCTAAGAGAGTATATACGAAAACAAGTAATAGAATACCTAAACGAATTAAAGAACTAAATTATGGAAACAAAAAAAATAGAAGGGTACGAAAAATATACAATCAACCAAAGTGGTGATGTATATTCCCTAAAATGGGCAAAGAAGAAAAAACTAAAACCACAACGTGCATCACAGAGTAAGAAAGGCTACTACCAAGTTCGCTTGTATGATGGTAGTGGAAAACTTGGTAAATTAAAATATGTACATAGATTGGTATGGGAAAACTTCGTAGGTGAAATACCAAAAGGATTGGATATAGACCACAAAGATTCTAACCCAAGTAACAATAATCTCTCCAATTTACAACTAATGACACCGAGAGAAAATAATGACAAGTATAATAGAAAAGTTCAAGGTGGTAGTATATTAAGAGATGTAAGAGATGAACTCATAACAGATTATGAAGAACTCGGTTCTTTTAAGAAAGTTGCTGACAGGTGGGGAGTATCAGTTACAGCAGTACATAGAGTGATAAGAAACAGAGTTCATACTATACTACCTAGTGGAAAGTATGGTACAAGAACCTATGATACAGATATAAACGATAAATACTCATTATGAAACAAATAGGATGCTATATTAAATTGGGAACAATGCTACAAGGATTGATAACCATAGTAACCCTCGGTAACGGATACCAAATCGCATATTGGATAGCCAATAAACTTGGCTATGAAGATTGCGGGTGTGCCGAGAGAGAGGACTACCTCAACGGATTGACATGCAAAGAAATCCGTGAGATGAGAAAGAGAATAGAACGAATGAAAAACCAAGATAATTTTACATACAAACACCAATAAAGATGAAACTAACCATAGAACAAGAGACACTAATACTCTTTTACATAGAAAACTACCAAGGTAAGGGACCAAAAGAGATGGATAGGAATACCCTATACCAAATCTTTAACTTCTTCAATCCAAAAGAAGGAAGAGGACCACACGTATGCACGTGCATGGATAGAGATACAGTAAATAAGGTAAATGTAATGATAAGTGAATATACTTTTAGTGATGAGATACGATTTACAGAAAGGTTCCACTCACTACTACCCAATCTAGCACTAATCAAAGAAGAAGAACCTTTGGAAGAACTATCTAACGTAAAGATAGAGTTTGATGTAAGTAAGTTGGAAAAGAGTATATCCAAACCAAAAGAGGTAGAAGTTAAATCAGTACCAGTAAAACCAACAAGAAAGAAACGAACCACAAAGAAAAAATAATGGATATACAAAAGGTAAGAATACATAAAGTAAAACCGAATACGGATAATCCAAGAACCATCAGTAAGGATAAGAGAAAAAAACTCGTCCAATCCATAAAGGATTTCCCCGAGATGCTAAAAATAAGACCTATCGTAGTAGATAGTGATATGGTAGTATTGGGTGGGAATATGAGATTACAAGCATGTAAGGATGCTGGGTTGGAAGAAATCTATATCATCAAAGCAGAAAACCTAACTGATGCACAGAAAAAAGAATTCATCCTAAAAGATAATAATGGATATGGTGAATGGGATTTGGAACTACTTGGTGGATGGGATAAGAACCTACTACTAAAATCAGGGTTCGAGGACTGGCAGATGATAGGTATATTCGGTGAGAATGAAATGGAAAATAAATTCAAGAAACAACTTGAAGGTTCCAATTTCATTGCAGATAAAGTAGATGTGAATGACTATATCAAACAAAACATCATATTCCTCAACGAATATATGGTAGAGTTCGAGGATGATAGTGTAAAGAAGGCTATAAGAAACTTAAAAGATATACAGACTAAAAATGCATTTGTAGAAGATATGAAACAACTAATACTACGATATGGCAAAGATAGAGTTTGATAAATACTATACTCCACCAATAGTTGCTAGATGGTGTATAGAAAAGGCATATGAGATAATTGGTAAGGAGAATATAACAGAGATAGTAGAACCATCAGCAGGTGCAGGTTCATTCTCCCATCAAATACCCAATTGTATAGCAATGGACTTATACCCACAACACGAGTATATACATAAGACAGACTTTATAGTAGAGTCTTTAGGATATAAGAAAGGCAGACTATTTATAGGAAACCCACCATATGGAGGTGCAGCAAAACAACTTCTAAATGCATTCTACGATAAATCAGTAAGTGAAGGAGATTATATAGCATGGATACTCCCAGCTATATATCATAACAACTATAACCAATTTGATAAGTTCGAGATAATCTACTCAACTCTATTGGATACTCAATATACTAACTTAGATATACCTACTGCATTCGTGATATATAAACGAAACCCAGACAAAGATAGGTACAAAAACATCCAATATAAGACAGATATAATCGAATTCGTACAATATGGTAGAGAACATAAGAAGGATAATCATAAAAAGATACAAGAATATGACTACTCATTCGTACTATGGGGAAGTCTATTTAAGGAAGCAAGACCATATGAAGCAGTAAGAGTATGTGGTATGAAAGTAACTGATGATGAGTATAGGGATAAGATAATAAAATACCTAAAATGGTTATATGCATACAATAAACAAACAAAAGCAGTGGAACAATTCAGTATATCAGGTGGTAGTATAACCGATATGAACTATATACATCAACTGATTGCAATTGCATTTCCAGAAATATATACAAAGGAATAACGATGGGAAGAACTAACAAAAAACAACAGACTAAAAGAGCACTGATAGAAGCACTGACACAATCGTTGGGAGTAGTAACATCAGCATGTAAGATGGTAGGTATAGATAGAACAACATTCTACAAGTATCTAAACGAAGATGAGGTCTTTGCAAAGGAGGTAAAAGATATACAAGAGATTGCAGTAGATTTTGCAGAGAGTAAGTTGCACGAACAAATCAAAGATAAGAACACCACTGCAACAATCTTCTACCTAAAAACCAAAGGGAAACACCGAGGGTATATAGAAAGACAGGAGATACAGAACGAAACCACAAGTAGTATATCATTCGATTTTAACTAATGAACGCAGAAGAACTAATATCAGCATTGGGTGCATTGGAAGAACGAGCACAGATAGCAAAGAGAGAGGTAGAATATATATCTGCCTTTGATACTCTCCAAAAGAGAGTATGGAA
>Ga0209555_10000860_pt1 | contig 24705 bp, 16 predicted proteins | sample SaaInl85LU_5_DNA_FD_184643 | JGI IMG/M metagenome (GOLD analysis project Ga0209555, IMG submission 184643) | Marine microbial communities from expanding oxygen minimum zones in the Saanich Inlet - ESP_85LU_5_DNA (SPAdes) (version 2) | ecosystem: Environmental > Aquatic > Marine > Intertidal... | reverse complement strand
AGCCAAAGCGTTTCCCTCCAGAGCGTTGGTTTTGGTTTAACCCACCGTTCCACGAAGGGCAGTCGACGCTTTTGCATCGACAGGCAGACAATGTCTGGCGAATCGACTTTGACCTAGGCTGGGGGGCAGATATTGAAGAAGAGAAGAAGCCGGAAAATATCATCCCCAGAGTAAAAAAGTTTTTGGGTGATGACGTCGATTTTGAGCTTGAATGGGCCTCGGTTTACACCTTTACCTGTCGCAGGATGGAGCAGTTTATCCATAACCGAATTATTTTCGCCGGCGATGCCGCCCACCAGGTCTCGCCGTTTGGCGCCCGCGGCGCCAACTCTGGGCTCGAAGACGCCGACAACCTGGCGTGGAAGTTGGTCCACCAGCTGCGCGGCAGTGCCGGCCCCGGCCTGCTGGACAGCTATGCCGCCGAGCGCGAATTTGCCGCCGACGAAAACATCTTAAACTCCACCCGCAGCACCGACTTTATCACCCCAAAAAATGCCGCCAGCCGCGCTCTGCGCGACGCGGTGTTAGAGTTGGCGCGCGACTACACGTTTGCGCGGCCACTGATCAACAGCGGCCGCCTGTCGGTGCCGGCACTGTTGACGCAGTCGCCGCTCAATACCCCAGACAGCGACCATTTCGACAGTAAGGTGGTGCCCGGGGCGCCGTGTACCGATGGTGCAGTGCGCCGCGATGGTGAGCAGGATTATCTGCTCAGCCAGCTAGGGAACCGCTTTGTGGCGCTGCTGTTTGCCGACCAGCCCAGTGAGATCACCGCCGAGCTGCTGCAACAGGCAGCCGTGTTAAATAAGGTCGATGTGCCGGTAGAGACCCTAGTCGTAGCCAGCAACCAACACGACTGGCAGTTGTTTACCGCACTGCCAGTGGTGATCGACCATTTGGCGGTGGTGGCACAACGGCTCGACGGCCGTGCCGGCACTAGTTACCTGATTCGTCCCGACCAGTTAGTGGCAGGGCGCAGCCGCCATTTTGATGCCGACCAGCTGCAGGCTATGCAGCGCCGCGCACTCGGCTTTAACCTCCAGGAGTAGTTCCATGGCACTGATCACCACGGCCAACATTGTCCGCCCTGATGACTTCTTTGCGGCCCTCACCGACCTGCACCGCGAGCTCACTCCGGCGCAAAGCGAGGCAGTCAACGCCAAACTGATACTGCTGTTAGCCAACCATATTGGCGACAACGCGGTATTGGCTGAGGCGATGGCAATAGCAGCTGAACAGAGCGATTAAAGATAGTTCTCCCACTGCCAACGCTCTCAAAGCCACTTCACTGAGAGTCAATAATCAGTGCACTGTGGTTCTATCTTTTTACAAAAAAATTAGTTAACGTTTTTTCAGCTTGTTTTGATCAGATAAACAAGTTGGGGATACCTATTTTTCAAGAATAAAGCTGATACAGCTAATAGAGGGTAGACAAATGAACAACAATCACAAAAAACTTTTTCAATACTCGGCCTTGGTGGTCGCCATTGCCAGCGCCAGTACAGGTGCCTCTGCCGCCACGCTAGAAGAGGTGGTGGTTACTGCGCAAAAACGCGAGCAGGGCGTCAATGACGTCGGTATCACTGTCAATGCTTTCAGCGGCGAGACCATTCGCGAAATGGGCGTTGCCTCGGCCGAAGATATCGCCATGCTCACCCCTGGTTTGACTGTCAATGAGACTGCGGCGACCGGTGTGCCCGCTTATACAATTCGTGGCGTAGGATTCCAAGACTACACCACCAGCTCGTCATCTACGGTAGGTCTCTATTTTGATGAAGTGGCTATCCCCTACACGGTGATGAGTCGCGGAGCTATTTTTGATGTACAACGGGTAGAGGTCCTCAAGGGGCCGCAGGGTGACCTGTACGGGCGCAACACCACCGCTGGTCAGATTAACTTTGTCAGCAATAAGCCCACTGAGGAGTTTAGCGCAGGCATCTCGACAACCTTTGCCAACTTTGGTGTGGTTGAGGCGGAAGGACATGTCAGCGGCTCGCTCTCTGAGGGTGTGCGGGGCCGGGTGGCATTCAAGACCACGCAGTCCAGTGAGGGCTGGCAGAAGAGTCTGACCCGCGACGATGAACTCGGTGAGAAAGACGTCACTGCGTTGCGCGCGCTGTTAGATATCGACCTCAATGAGGCGGCCACGCTGTCGTTGAATGTTCATTACGTCGATGACCAGTCTGACAACAAAGCCAACACTGCCTATGACGGCAGAGACGCCGGTCTGGACCAATTCAGTGCGCCTCACTTGCCATTAGATGAGTACATTATTCCTGGTGGGGATTTCTTTGAACAGACTCCACCGTTCTACTCCACGGGGGATAACCGAGCAGCCGATTGGACCAATAGCTATACGAGTGAAGAAACCGGTAAAACGTGGAATTTGCGCCCACGTCGCGACAACCAACTGTTTGGCGGTAGTGCTAAGTTAGAGTGGGACTTGGGCGATATGACGCTAACCTCTCTGACCGCTTATGATAAATTTGAACGCGCCGAAGCCAACGATTGGGATGGTGGTGCTTATAACGACTCTAGCAACATCAACACTACTGATCTAGAGGTGTTTTCGCAGGAAATTCGCCTCTCTGGTGGAGACGAGAGCTTTAACTGGATTGTCGGCGCCTACTACTCCAGTGATGAAATGGAAGAGTACTATCATTACTTTATGTCTGACTCTGTTTACGCTAATGCAGCCGCCCCTTTTGGTGTCGGTTTGTTTGCGCCTACGCCGATCAAGGAGTTAGACACAAAATATAGCCAAGAGACCGACTCCCAGGCGATCTTTGCGCATACTGAGTGGCAGTTTGCAGAAAACTGGCGGTTGACCACTGGTGTCCGTTGGACCAATGAAGAGCGTACTTGGACAGGCTGTACCTTCGTCGCTGAAGATGACACTCTGGGTAACTTCCTTGAAGCACAATTCCCAGTGGCGTTATCACCTGGCGACTGCGGCACCGTACCTGATGCGAATCCAGAGTTTATTGGCTTGCTTCTTGATGGTTTTGAGGTGGATGGGGAAATGGTCTCTCCTGAGGAGGTGGCAGCGTACTTCCAACCCTATAGCGATACCATTGATGAAGATAATGTCATGTGGAAATTAGGTATCGATCACTCTCTCAGTGAAGATGTGCTGGTTTATGGCACCTACTCAGTGGGTTACAAGTCGGGCGGTTTCAATGGTGCTAACTCGAATACCACGCTGCAGCTAATCCCTATTAAAGAAGAAAAACTGACATCGCTTGAGGTAGGCTTCAAAGCCACCCTGCTCGAGGGCAGCATGCAGTTAAATGGTGCACTGTTCCAATATGATTACGAGGATAAGCAAGAACAGGACCGTGCCGTGGCGCTGGTGGGTAACATCTCCGGCTTGACCAATGTTCCAGAGTCTGAAATCACCGGTGCAGAGCTGGATATGCAGTGGTCACCGGCAGAGGGTTGGATGATTAATGCCGGTATAGCCTGGTTGGATACTGAAATTACTGATTGGATGGCGGTTGACGGTGACGATTCAGCCTGGACTCCCGATGGTTCCGGTGTGGTCCGTTTTGACGCGTCTGGCCTCGAGTTGGCGCAGTCGCCAGAGTGGTCATACAATCTGTTAGCGCAGTATGAGTGGAGTTTAGCTAGCGGCATGGTGATGCGTGTAGCTGGTGACTACGTCTATCAAGACTCAACCACCGGCGGTTCACAACCTACCGATGCCACCGACGCCTATTGGGTAGCCAATGCTCGTATAGGTTTGTCCTCAGCTGACGGCAACTGGAGTGCGCTGTTGTGGGGGCGCAATATTACCGATGAGTATTACTTCCCAGCCGCCTACACAGGTGGCAACGGGCCATACGTGCGCAGTGTTGGTATGCCGCGCACTTTCGGAGTCACCCTCAACTACAACTTCTAAACGCAGGCAACAAAGTGTTACACCAATGGCCACAAATGCGACAGTGTTTGTGGCCATTTGGTTTTAGTTTTAAAGGTCTAATAATTAAACAGACAGGATGGAGAAGGGTATGAAAACCAAGAAAAGCCTACTAGTTGCCGCGCTGCTGACAGTGCTTGGCGGCTGCAGTCAACAGAGTTTAGAGCCGGCCGATTGGGTGGTGCTCAACGCACACATTCTGACCATGAACCCGCAGCAGCCAGAGGCGAGCGCCATTGCCGTGAGAGATGGCAAGATTATCGCAATTGGAAACCGTGAAGAGATAAAACAGTTTATCGGCAGCGCTACCGAGCAGATTGACGGTGCCGGCAACACCTTAATGCCAGGCATTAACGATGGCCATTCACACCCGGTATTGGGCGGCATAAAAGAGCTGTTCGAATGTAACTTTCCCTTTGAGGCAGGCCCTGAGCAAGTCTTTACCACCATTAAAGGCTGTGTTGAACAGATGAGCCCTGACCAGCTGTGGCTGAGTGGCGGCCAGTGGACAAGTAACTTTTTTGTCGATTTCCCTATGCAGTCACCGCGCCGACAACTTGACGAGGTATCGGCCGATAAAGCGGTGGTGTTGACCGATGACTCTGGTCACAACGCTTGGGTCAATTCTAGGGCGCTGTCGTTGATGGGCATCGATGAGCAGACAGTCGCACCCGAGGGTGTGACCTTCTTGAAAACGGCGCAGGGCGAGCTCAACGGTGTACTCTACGAATCGTTTCCGTTGATCCGAGAAAAGTTTCCTGCTTATACCCAAGCGCAACAATTGGCAGCTGCTCATGAAGCCGTTAAACGGGCCAATGGTTTTGGTATTACCGGGATCAAAGACGCCAGCGCTGAATCTGCTGAATCCGAGGCGTTTTTTACATTAGATCAGCAGGGCAAGCTGACTGCTCACATCGGTCTATCGCTATTGGTGCCCAGACCGTCAAAGAGCGACCCATTGCCAGAGGTCTCGCAATATATTGCCATGCGTGACCGCTACCGCTCAGCCAACGTTCACTCCTCGGGCATCAAAATATTTCTGGATGGTGTGCCTACGGCGTCAAGAACGGCCGCCATGCTCGACCCCTATGTCCCCGAGCACGGCGAGCATGAGCCCAATTATGGGCAGCTACATGTCGAGCCGCAGCACTTAGCCGACACCGTTACGGCCTATGACAAAGCGGGCTTCACGGTAAAAATTCATGCGGCTGGCGACCGCTCTATCCGAGTGGCGTTAGATGCCATTGAACAAGCGCGCAAACAGAATGGCTTTTCAGGTTTGCGCCACGAGTTAGCGCACGCCGAGTTTATTCACCCCGATGATATTGCGCGCTTTGCAGAGCTCGATGTCGTGGCCGGCTTTAACCCCTATATCTGGTTTCCGTCACCCATTATGGATTCTATCCTCGGGGCTGTCCCTGCTCCGCGCAACGAGAAAATTTGGCCGGCAAGACTGCTCTTGGATGCCGGCGCACCTATGTTGGCGGGCTCTGATTGGCCTTCGGCCGTACCCGATATGAACCCGTGGCCGAGTATTGAAGCGTTGATTACTCGTCGCGATCCTTTTGGTCACTACCCCGGTGCGCTCTGGGAAGAGCAGTCATTGCGTTTGGACGAGGCGTTGAAAATCTACACCATCGATGGTGCCAGGGCGCTGGGCATAGCGGACCGCTCGGGATCTCTTGAGGTCGGTAAAAATGCCGACCTCATCCTCCTAGAGGAGAATATTACTGAGCTACCTGTAGAGCGTATCGGGGATATCCAGATAGCCAAGACATTCTTCAACGGGCAGTTGGTCTATCAAGCACAGCAGTGACGGGAGAGTTAAAATGACCACTTATTTATATACCGATGAGAAGACCTTTTGGCACAGCACGGGTGTGCAGGCACTGTTTATGCCTATCGGCGGCTGGGTTGAGCCGCCCTCGGGGAGTTATGGCGCAGACACGCCAGCTTCCAAGCGGCGGTTGGTGAATTTGGTTAATGCCTCCGGGCTCAACCAAACGTTGAAGGTACGCTCGGCAGCAGCGGCCAGCCGCGAGCAGCTGTTGGCAGTCCACCCGGCAAAATATATTGATGAGTTCAAAGCACTCAGTGATACCGGCGGTGGCGAGCTTGGTCTATTTGCGCCGTTTTCTGCTGGTGGCTTTGAAATCGCCGCACTCTCGGCCGGGTTGGCGATAGCGGCTGTCGATACTGTGATGGCGGCAAAAGCAAAGAATAGCTATGCGCTGTGCCGGCCAGCTGGTCATCACTGCTTAGCTGAGAGCGCTATGGGCTTCTGTTTGTTGGCCAACATTCCCATCGCCATTGAAGCGGCCAAGCAGCGCTATGGTCTGAAAAGAGTGGCGGTTTTGGATTGGGATGTCCACCATGGCAACGGAACGCAGGCAATTTTTTATGATCGCAGCGATGTATTGACTGTCTCGCTGCACCAAGATCGCTGCTTCCCTCCCGGGTACAGCGGTGCTGAGGATCGCGGCGAGGGCGAGGGACTAGGTTATAACCTCAATATTCCGCTGCCGGCCGGCTGTGGTCATGAGGCTTATCTCTACGCCATGGATAAAGTAGTGTTGCCGGCACTGCACGACTACGACCCTGAGTTGATCATTGTGGCCAGTGGTTTAGATGCCAATGCGGTCGACCCCCTAGCGCGCCAGTTACTGCACAGCGACAGCTATCGAGCGATGACTGCAAAGGTGATGGCCGCTGCTGAAAAGCTTTGCGATGGACGCCTTGCGGTGATTCATGAGGGGGGCTATGCCGAGGCTTATGTGCCGTTTTGCGGTCAGGCAATTTTGGAGGCTCTCAGCGGCGAACGGCTTGTTGAAGACCCGGAGTTAGAGTTTTTTACTCTGCAACAGCCGTGCCAGAAACATGTCGATTTCCAGAAGCGCTGGATTGACGAACTGGCGTCACAGTTATGACTGAAAGAAGAATTTTTTATCCCACAGTCGCTGAGTATAGTGGTGCCAGTTCATCACTTCTTTGAATCAGACCTTGGCGAGTTGGCGCGGCGACGGTAAATTTCGGGTGTTGTGCCAGTCCACTGCTTAAACGCGCGGCCAAAAGCGGTTGAGTCAGAATAACCGAGCTGAAAGGCGATCTCTGTCAGCGGCAGCTGGCTGCTATTGAGCAGAGACTGCGCCTTGATCGATAACGCTTGTTTGCGCAGTTGCGCGAAGTTTATCCCCGCTTCGTTGAGCCTGCGTGCCAGGGTGCGCGGCGAGGTATTGAGCTCATTGGCAACCGCTTCTAAAGTGGGTAATTCTCCTTGCAGCAGACGCAGTATCTCGCGTGTGACGACGTGGCTCACCTTGCTGCGAGCCAACTCTTTGGGTTGGCTCTTGATATGATTTTTTAAGATTTCATTGAGCACACGGTTAGCGGTAATAAACGGTCGTTGCTTGTCGCGGTTGGCAATCGAGTAGCCTGCCATGCGCTGGCCTTTATAGATTTTTTCACAGTCGAAGAGATCGCCAAAGCGGTCCAGCTCGACCTTTTCGTTGTGACAGAAGTACAACTCTGTGGCGCGAATTTTTTCTCCTGTGGCATCGCGCATAATGGCGAACATCTGTGCCGTCAACAGTTCGTGTATGTGGCGAAAATCGACTCTTTCGACGCTACTGACTCTGAACTGATGGGTAATTTGTTCACTACTGCGCTGACTGTTATGAATAAAAGCGCGGTCGACATACTTGTCGTACTTGAGCAAATTCCGCAAGCCATGCTCAAAATGGGTGGAAGAGAGGATTAGCAGCGACGCCAATCCTGCGGCAGAGGGACGGAAGTTTGCCCCTATGGTCAGCCCTATGTGGTGGTCGTTGAGCTCTGCTGACACACCATTAAGCAGCTGAGTAAGCTGTACCGGGCTCAGCGGCACCGTGCTGTCGGGTTGTAGGGAAGATAGACAGCCGGCGGCAGAAAATATCGGTGCCGGGTCTATATTTCGCAGCTTCAAAAACTGTACAACATAGGCGCTATAACGGGGTGAAATCGTGTAATCGTCCATGTTTTCTCCATTTTTTCGGTCGCAAGAAAAAATTTCCTGGGTCGAATCGGTATGTTTTTTGGCGACAAATGTCAGTGCTCAGCAATTTAGCAGAGTTACTATGAACCTGCTACAGCACAGCCCATGCGGTACGGTGGGTGAAAAAAACGACACGAGGCGTTTACAAGCGCTCGTCATCACCAGGAGAGGAACTATGTCAAATACCCGATTAACCCGCTCAATTGCCGCTGCCACTGCACTGTTGGCGATGACTGGCGGCACCTTTACCACTGCGGCAGGCGCTACCTTGGAGGAAGTGGTGGTCACCGCTCGCAAACGCGAGGAGAGTCTCCAAGAGATCCCAGTAGCTGCTTCGGTATTCAGTGCTGCCGCACTGGAAATGCGCAGTGCTACCGACGTCGCAGATCTGACTGCATCGGCACCCAGTGTCTCTTACCAAGATCGCGCCGGTGGTCACCAGACCTCAATTAGTATTCGCGGTATCGCCTCTGATGTGCGCAACATTGGTATTGACGATAGCGTGGGTGTTTATGTCGACGGTGTCTACATCGGTCGCCCCATGTTTTATAACGTCGATCTGGCGGAAGTTGCCCAAGTTGAGCTGTTGCGCGGCCCACAGGGTACGCTGTTTGGTAAAAACACTATCGCTGGTGCGCTTAACATTACCACTAAAGCGGTTCCTGAAGAGTTTGAGGGCAAGTTGACCTTCTCAGCCGGTGCCGATGGCCTGCGTTACGGCAAAGGTTACTTTGGCGGCATGTTTACCGACACTGTCGGCGGTAGCCTCTCGGTAGTCAATAAGCAGACCGATGGCTTTATGACCAACACAACCACTGGTCAAAAACTCCAAGCGGTTGACCAGCAGGGCGTGGCGGGTAAGTTGTTGATCACTGGCGATAACTATGATCTGGTGCTTACCGCGGATTACTCCGAGAAAGATAACGATGTGAATGCCTCGCAGATCATCATTCCTGGTGGTTCGGGCTTAGGTCGGAGCTTTGGCAATGAAGAAGGCGGTCTCTTTGGAGAGCAATACGGCCTATTTACTGTTGAAGAGGACGGTCCGCAGGGTTATGAGGAAGAGGTGTCAGGTTTTGCCGCTAACTTAACTGTTGGCCTGGCTAGTGACTATGAGCTCAATTTGATTGCAGCTACACGCTCTATGGATCTCTTCGCTACATTTGATGATGACAATACCGGTACTGATTTGTTAGCAAGCTTCTTTACCGATGAAGCCGATCAAATGTCATTAGAAGCGCGCATCACTTCGCCTTCTAGCGAAACCTTTGAATGGATCGCTGGTGCTTATTACTTTGATCAAGAAGTTGAATCTAATCGCCAAACCGCTGCCTTGGGCGGTACTTTAAATGTTTATGGTGAGGGTGAGGTTAACACCACTTCTACCGCTTTCTACTTCAGTGGTGATTATCATATAACTGATGTCTTAGATTTAAATGTTGGTGTGCGTTTTACCAAAGACGAAAAAGATGCCCTTTGGGATCAGTTTGGTAATGGTGCGGGAGCATTTGGATTGCCAGTTATCCAGCATACAGGCGACGAGAGCTGGGAAGAAGTTTCGCCAACAGTGGCACTGACCTATGCATTGAGTGATGACGCTACTGTCTACGTCAAGTTTGCTGAAGGTTTTAAAGGTGGCGGCTACATGACAGATTTGGTGGGTGAAGAGGGTTTTGCCTTAGAACCTGAAACAGTAGAGAGCTATGAAGTCGGTTTGAAATCAACACTGCTGGATTCTACCCTCCGTCTGAATGTTGCAGCCTACCGAATGGATTACACTGACTTGCAGACGCTCGATTTGAGTGGCTTGCAGTTCGTTGGTGCCAATGCTGGTGAGGCAGAAATCACAGGTATTGAAGTAGATTTCGAGTGGCTTGCAACTGAGTCATTGAACCTCTCAGGTGGCTTTGGCTTTAATGATGCTGAGTACACTAGCTTCATCCAGACAATCAACGGCGTTGCTTCTGATTTGAGTGGAAATGTGGCTAAAAACGCCCCAGAAAAAACCGCAGCACTCTTGGCTGAGTACGGTATACCTCTGGAGAATGGCATGCAGCTGACATTGGTCGGTGAGTGGAACTACAAAGATGAGATCCACTACGATGTCGACAACGATGATAATACTCTGGCACCTGCCTACTCATTGCTGAACGCTCGTATCGTCTTGGCTTCTGCCAACGAAGATTGGAAAGTGGCAGCCTGGGCGAAGAACATTGCCGATGAAGAGTATTTTAGCTACCTGCGTGATGGGCCGTTTGGTCAGCAGACCGGTCTCTACGGCGAGCCGCGCACGTTCGGTTTTGACGTGACTTTCAATTTTTAACAGTCCCCCCTGACGCTGCTATAAACAGCAGAGTTGAAGGCCTGCACTCTGTGCAGGCCTTTTTTTTACCGCGCATTTGGTTTGAATAGCCACTGCAAGGAGCGGATAATTACCGCAGCGGTGCCTATCGAGGCCCGCGTGTAAGGAGTATTTTGTGAAACAACCAGTTGAAGCGACTAGTGAGAGCGGCATATCTCTCTCGCGTCGAAAATTTTTACAGAGTACGGCTGTTCTGCCTGCATTGGCAGCAGTCGGCTCTGGCTTAGCTTTAACGGCCTGTGGTCAGGCCGCGATCGAGCCTGCTGGCGAGATAGTTGCGCTCTCTGCGCAGCAGCTATCCAGTGCTATCAAGGCGCGCCAGCTCTCTTGTGTCGAGGTGATGGAGAGCTATCTGCAGCAGATAGACCGACTCAATGGCACATTTAACGCTATCGTCGCGCGGGCTGATTCCGACCAGCTGGTCCAGCAGGCTATGACTGCAGATAAAGAGTTGGCAGCAGGTCGTTATCGCGGATGGATGCACGGCTTTCCGCATGCGGTGAAAGACCTTGCCGATGCCAAAGGCTTTGTCACCAGCAAAGGGTCGCCGCTTTACACCGACAATCTGGCCAGCGTAGATTCGCTGCACATTGCGCGTATCCGTGAGGCGGGAGCCATATTTGTCGGTAAAACTAACACCCCAGAGTTTGGTTTGGGCTCGCAGAGTTACAACACAGTATTTGGTGCAACCCTCAATGCTTGGGATGCATTTAGTACGGCTGGCGGCAGTAGTGGTGGCGCTGCTGTAGCGTTAGCGCTGCGTATGGTGCCGGTCGCCGATGGCAGCGATATGATGGGCTCGCTGCGCAACCCCGCCGGTTTTAACAATGTGATTGGTTTCCGTCCATCGCCGGGCCGTGTTCCCTTTGCGCCAATGTTTCTCGAGCAGTTGCCAACCAACGGGCCGATGGCTCGCAATGTCAGTGATACCGCGCAGTTGATGGCCACCATGGCGGGGCCGGCAGCGCAATTTCCCAATACCGTGCCCGGCGACAGTGCCGAGTTCAGCGCCCCGCTGGCGCGTGATTGGCAGGGAACACGGCTCGGCTGGCTGGGAGATTTTGACGGCTATCTGCCGATGGAAGCGGGGGTGTTGTCGCTCTGTGAGCGGGCGCTCGGCCATTTTCAGACGCTCGGTGCAGAGGTTGAGCCGGCCACGCTGAACTACTCGATGGCCGAGCTGTGGCAGACCTGGCTGACCTTCCGCCACTGGATAGTGCGCTCAACCCAGGCGGCCAACTATGCCGACCCAGCGCGGCGCGCACTGATGAAGCCCGAGGCGATCTGGGAGGTAGAGGGGGGGCTGGCGCTGACAGCGGAGGAGGTATTTAACGCCTCGCTGGCGCGCGCCAAATTTTATGCAGCTATGGTCAAGGCGTTTGAGCGTTACGACTTTTTAGTGTTGCCGACCGCTCAGATTTTCCCTTTCGATGCCTCGATGCACTGGCCGAAAGAGATTGCCGGGCGCAGTATGGATACCTATCACCGCTGGATGGAGGTGGTCATACCCGGTACCTTAAGCGGCTGCCCAGTGCTCAATGTGCCGGCCGGCTTTGGCCGCGACGGCCTGCCGATGGGACTGCAAATTATCGGCCCGCGCTACGCAGATTTTGCCACCTTACAACTAGGTTACGCCTACGAGCAGGCCGCCCGTTACAATCTGGATCAACACTCGCCGGCGCTGGGGCTCTGATATGTTAGATAGATGGTTGGGATCGGTCACCGCGGCAGGCCGCGATCTTTTGCGTAGCCGCGGCTGGATAGGCAGCGATGGGAAAACCGCCCTGAGCTTGGAGGAGCTGTGTGATCAGCTACTTTCGAGTCGCGGCGAAGCGCTCGGTACAGCGATTGCCAGTGCGGTGGTTGAGCGCTGTAAGGAGTTCGACGAGCAGCAGCGTGAAGCCTTTTTTACTCTGTTGCTGGAGCGCTATGGTGTTGATCACCAAGCACTCGACAGTGCAATTGAGAGATATCAGGCAGAGCCCAGCGCAAAAGCTCGCTCCCAATTGAACAGCGCTACTGAAGCGCCTAGGCAAGAGTTGTTTAGACGCATCAATATGGCACCGGATGGGACGCAGGTGTTGGTTAATCTGCGTGCTGACTTACTGCGTAGTTTGCGTGTGCGGCCAGAACTAAATGAGGTAGACAGTGATCTTCGCCATCTGTTGGGCTCTTGGTTTAATCGAGGTTTTTTGCGACTGACTGCCATCGATTGGAAAACACCCGCGCATATCCTTGAAAAACTGATTGCTTACGAGGCTGTGCACGCCATGAATGGTTGGTCTGATTTGCGCCGTAGATTGGCTTCCGACCGCCGCTGTTTTGCTTTTTTTCATCCAGCCATGCCTGATGAACCACTTATCTTTGTTCAAGTAGCTTTGTGTAAAGGTATGGCAACCTCAGTCCAAACTCTGTTGGAGGAGCCGATCGACAACAGTGCTGAGGCAGAGGCGGATACAGCAATATTTTACTCTATCAGTGACTGTCAGCGCGGCTTAAAAGGTGTGACGCTAGGCAATTTTTTGATCAAGCAAGTAGTTTTGGAATTGCAGCGTGAGCTACCCAATCTTAGCCAATTTGCCACGCTATCACCGATACCGGGTTTTGTTCCATGGCTTCAGGAAAACCGTGACCTGATTGAAGAGAGTGGTGACGACAGTACCGCTGTTCTCGCTCTGTTGCATGCCTTAGCTGATAACAGTGACGACAGCACTAGCCTATGGCAGGCCTTAGATGAAAGTGGCGGGCAACAACTCGTGGGACGATTAGCGGCGCACTACCTTTATAGAGCCAAACGGGGTGAGCAACCACAAGACCCTGTGGCACGTTTTCATCTGCGTAACGGCGCCGCTATTGAACAGGTCAATGTGGCTGGCGACACCTCTAAGAAAGGGTGTGCGCAGGCGCTCGGGGCCATGGTTAACTACCGCTATCGATTAGATGCTGTAGAAAAAAATCACGAGGCATTTGTAGCAGAGCATGTTATTGCAACAGAAAAAACATTCTTAAAACAGCTGGAAAACAGACGGCGCTAGAATCTGTCGATTAAAGAAATATCACAATAAAGAGGGTCTGCAATGGTTATTTACGGGGTATCACTACTGGCGTTTTGTTTATTGGCAGGAAGTTTTGTCGGTGACTTGATCGGCCAGCTACTAGGTATTGAGGCCAATGTCGGTGGTGTTGGTATCGCTATGTTGCTTCTACTCTATTTCACCAGCCAGACAAGCGGGCGCTGGCAACTGAGCGCAACTAGCCAGTCTGGCATACAGTTTTGGAGTGCCATGTATATCCCGATCGTTGTTGCTATGGCCGCAAAGCAGAACGTCGTGGGTGCTATTGAAAGCGGTTGGCTTGCGTTAGTTGCGGGTGTCTTAGCAGTTGCAGTGAGCTTTGCGCTAATCCCACTATTTAGTCGTGTCGCTCGCCGCGGTGCTCAACTCGAGGGAGAGCAGTGATGGAAATGTTATCGGCTGTGCTAGTAAAAAAAGGCTTGATAACTTCTTTCCTGTTAGTGGGGGTCATCACGGCATTTTCTTACTGGCTGTCCAATAAGCTCAGTCGCGGAGTTATTCATGGATCTGCGGTAGCTATCGCACTGGGTCTGCTGTTGGCTTACTTCGGTGGTGTCTATAGTGGTGGCAATAAAGGGTTAGCCGATATCTCTATTTTTAGCGGAGTGGCGTTTATGGGTGGTGCTATGCTGCGCGACTTCGCCATTGTCGCAACCGCTTTTGGTGCCGATACGCGCGCTCTAAAACAAGCCGGCTGGGCCGGGGCTCTCTCTGTAGTTATTGGCGTTGTACTGTCGTTTGTTGTCGGTGCGTTGGTGGCGGTAGCCTTTGGCTACAGTGATGCGGTTTCCATCACCACGATTGGTGCTGGAGCAGCCACCTATATTGTCGGCCCAGTTACCGGTACTGCATTGGGTGCGAGCTCAGAAGTGATTGCTCTCTCTGTAGGTGCGGGTTTAGTGAAATCGGTATTGGTCATGATTGGCACTCCGTTAGTGGCCAAAGCGATTGGTCTCAATAATCCCTATTCGGCAATGGTCTACGGTGGCTTGATGGGTACAACCAGTGGAGTTGCCGGTGGCTTGGCGGCTACCGATCCAAAATTGGTGCCCTATGGTGCTATGACGGCAACCTTTTATACCGGCATAGGCTGCTTATTGGCACCTTCGATACTGTTTTTTATTGTCCGCTCAATTGTTTAATCGCTACTTTTTAATTTAGGAGTTTTTTATGGTCAACGGCAACCTTTACGCCCACTTTCAGGCTGTATTCCAGCAGCAAAATGACAAGGTGGCGCTTACTACTGCAATCGGTAGTGAGGTTACTTATGCTGAATTAGACCAACTGGCGGGTCGTATGGCGGCGTGCTTGGCGGGCCTGGGTGTTACGCAGGGTGATCGCGTTTCAGTCCAAGTAGAAAAGTCGGTTGCCGCACTTGGACTTTACCTGGGGTGCCTGCGCGGAGGGTTTGTCTTTCACCCGCTTAATACTGGCTACAAAGAGCATGAGTTGGCTTATTTTTTGGGCAATGCCGAACCGGCACTGATGGTCTGCGATGGTGCCGATTTAGACACTCTACAGCCGCTTTGTGACGCTGCAGGTGTCAGTGCGCTATTAACACTGAACAGGGACGGCAGCGGTACACTCATCGATCAATTGCAACAGGTTGCTGAACCACTGCCAGTAGTTGAGCTCGACGGCGAAGCGCTCGCTGCTCTGCTCTACTCTTCCGGAACTACCGGAACACCGAAAGGTATTATGCTCAGCCACGAAAATTTACGCAGTAATGCAGCCTCACTGGTTGAAGGATGGGGCTTTACTGCCGACGACGTACTGCTTCATGCTCTGCCCATCTTTCATGTGCATGGCTTATTTGTTGCACTGGGTTGCGTATTTTTGAGTGGTGCCAGTATGCGTTGGTTGACAGGTTTCAATCTCGAACAGGTCATGGCCGAATTACCCCGCTCAACAGCGATGATGGGTGTGCCTACTTACTACACGCGGCTGTTATCTCAGCCCGGTTTTGGCCGCCAAGATGTAGCCACTATTCGTCTGTTTATCTCTGGTTCTGCACCTCTTTTGTTGGAGACTTTCGAAGAGTTTGAAGAGCGTACAGGTCACCGTATTTTGGAGCGCTACGGTATGACCGAGACCAATATGAACACATCTAATCCACTGCATGGTGAGCGCCGCGGCGGCACCGTCGGTCTGCCATTGCCAGGTGTCGAAGTGCGCATAGCGGATGGCGATGATCAACCGCTAGCCGCTGGAGAGATAGGCAACTTGCAAGTGCGCGGTCACAATGTCTTTAAAGGCTACTGGAAAATGTCGGACAAGACCGCTGAAGACTTTACGGCAGATGGTTATTTTAATACCGGCGACAAGGGGCAAATCAGTGCCGATGGCTATGTCTCAATTGTTGGCCGCGCTAAGGATATGGTGATCAGTGGGGGACTCAATATCTACCCCAAAGAGATTGAACTATTGGTCGATGAACTCTCAGGTGTCGCGGAGTCGGCGGTGATTGGCGTGCCGCACGCAGACTTTGGCGAAGCTGTTGTTGCTGTTGTGGTTCGCAGTGGCGATACCGAAGAGCCAGCCATTATTGCAGCTTTAAAAGAGCAGATTTCAGCCTTCAAAGTGCCCAAGCGTGTGGTGTTTGTCGACCAGCTGCCACGCAATACTATGGGCAAGGTACAAAAGAACTTGCTCCGCGACCAATTTGCAGGGTTGCTCAGTTAACCAGTGACTACTGTCGCTCAGCGCAACGCGGTAGTGGCGGCAGTCACTCTTTCCGTTGTCAGCGTCAGCGGCTTCTTGCTACTGCCTGTGTTGCTCTCCTGTGTACAGACGGAGCTGCAGCTAGGCAGTCAATACTCCGGGCTTTTTGGCTCGCTGGTAATGGGTGGTTTTGGTGTAGCCGCGCTAATATCGCAACGTTGGGTGCGCCGCGCGGCATGGCGCACTGTAGGCGTGTTGCTAATGTGTGTGCAGGCAATAAGTTGGTGTGTGCTGCTAATAGCGCTCGATATTGGCAGCTTGGCGGCTGCGGCAGTCGCCGTGTCTGTCGGTGCTTTGGCAGGCGGGTCTGGCTACTCGCTGGCGTTGATGGTGCTTGCCGAGTCTGCGCGCCCAGCGCGAGCGTTTAGTTACTCGGTGATTTTTCAAGTCGCCTTTCAGATGGTCGGTTTGTCACTATTGAGTGATTCGATTGCGGTCTACGGCGCACAGGGCTTACTGTTGCCACTAATAGTCTGCAGTGTGTTTGTAAGCACTCTGACGAGACTGTTGCCCCAGCGGGCGAAGCAGGTTCCTGGGGTTGAACCGATTGGCGAGCCTGCGGCCAAGCGTTGCAAGCATTGGCTGGCGCTGGCGGGCTGTGGCTTTTTTTATCTGAATATTGGTGCTTACTGGTCGTATATCAAAATCTACGGTTTGCAGGCCGGCATTGATTCCGAACAGTTGGCAAATCTTTTGGCACTGGGTGTCTCCGGCGGTCTTTTTGGTGCGCTTGCGGCTACCCAATTTGAGCGGAGTATCCAACCAGTAACCGCGGTAATGGTCGCCGCTGCCGGCAGTATAGTAGCTGCATTGATACTGTTGGTACCGGCAACACCGATATTGCTGCTGGCTTCCTTGACGCTGTATAAATTTTGTTGGAGTTTTTCGCTTCCTTTTCAATACAGTTTGGTCGCAACTCTGGATAAGCAGGGCAGCAGTGTTGCAGTGGCACCGGCGTTCCACGGCGCTGGTGGCGCGCTCGGCCCTATTGCAGTAGTGGCGCTGCTTGGCGTCAGCGGCTGGTTGGCGGTGCCACTGGTGGTTATCCTTGCAGTGGGGTTGAGTAGCGGTTTGTTTTGGCTGGCAGTGCGACGCTTTAGCGCTGGCTAACTTGCGGGCGCATCTGGTTGAAGCTCGGGTGCTGCCTGTTGGAAGGCTTTGAGGCTTTCACAGTTGGCGGTGATTCGATTGATGTTTGGATAAGCTGCCATCGGTTGTGAAAAACGCAAAGCGTTGTAGACCTGCGGTATGAGATAACAATCAGCCATGCCGGGTTGATCGCCGCCTGCGAAATCTCTGTCGGCAAGTTGTTTCTCAATGGCCTCAAAGGTTTCCGCTATCCAATGGTGGTACCAGTGATTCTTAGCGGTTTCATTTAGACCCAGCTCTCCTGTGAGGAATTTCAGTACGCGTAAGTTGTTCAGTGGATGTATGTCGCAGCCGATCGCAGCAGCTAATGCTCGGGCTTGAGCGCGCGCTAATGGCTCACTGGGGAACAGTGATGGTGTTGGATAGCTCTCTTCGAGGTATTCAAGGATGGCAGGTGATTGGGTGATCAGCGACCCGTTGGGCAATTCCAGTGCGGGTAACAGGCCCTGCGGATTGAGTGTTAAGTACTTTTCACTCTTTTGCTCTCCAGCGAGTAGATTTACCGCGGCTGTGCAGTACTCAATCTCTTTTAGATTGAGTGCTATACGCACTCGATAGGCCGCTGAAGAGCGGTAGTAACCGTGAAGTGTAATCATTGGGTGCTGCCAACACAGATATCGATCGCAGGCAAAACAGTACTGCTCACCTCGCCAAAACCTATTCGCCGCGCATGTTCAGCTTGGCACCAACCCTTTAATATCAGAGTATCACCATCCTCAATGAACAGCCGCTGCTCACCGTTGGGCAGAGTGATGGGTTCCTTGCCTCCGCGGGTGAGCTCTAACAGGGAGCCGGACTGTTCGTGTTGCGGTCCAGACTGAGTCCCACTGCCGAACAAGTCACCCGCGCGCAAGTTGCAACCATTAACAGTATGGTGAGCAACCATCTGTGCCACTGTCCAGTAGGAGTCGCGGAAGTTCGATCGACTCAGACTAAAGGGGGGATCGCCTGCGGCGCGCATCGCGGGTGTTTGTAGCAGCGCCTCGAGTTCAATAGCAAAGCTACCACTTTCATTATTCGTCGTTGAGCTAAGGTAAGGAAGAGGTTGCGGGTCACTTGCGTCGCGCTCAAAAGCTACCCGGAAAGGTGCTAGAGCCTCTTGAGTGATGATCCAAGGCGAGACGGTAGAGGCGAAGTTTTTGGCGAGGAACGGCCCTAATGGCTGATACTCCCAAGCTTGTATGTCTCGAGCTGACCAGTCGTTAAACATACACATACCAAAAACATGTTGGTAGGCATTATCGATTGAGACAGGTTCACCTAGAGAGTTTCCGGCGCCAATGAAAATGCCCACTTCAAGCTCATGATCTAGACGTTTACAGGGGCCAAGCGATGGAATCTCTGCGTCAGGTGCTTTAGTTTGTCCGTTGGGACGACGAAATTGTTGGCCGCTAATATCAATACTTGAAGAGCGCCCGTGGTAACCGATAGGTACCCATTTGTAGTTGGGTAGTAGCGGATTGTCAGGGCGGAAAAGCTGACCCACTCTTGTAGCGTGGTGTATGGAGGAGTAGAAATCTGTGTAGTCGCCAATGGTGCAGGGCAGGGCGTATTCAGCCTCTCGCTGAGGAACCAGCAGAGGCTCAATCGATGCTTGCAACTCAGAGCCGACACGCAGTCCTCGCGAGAGGGCCAGTCTCAGTGCTGACCAGTACTGTTGCCCTGCTTCCATCAATGCATTGAGAGTCGTCTGCCGGCAGAGTTGAGCTGCTTGATTAGCATCACCCTTGAATAGATTAGTTTCGGCGATAGCCGCAAGGTCGACAATGTAGTCGCCTATGGCGACACCTCCGCGCCATGCTTCGTCACTATCGGTTCGACGAAAAATAGCGAAGGGGAGATTTTGGATAGGGAAGTCGCTGTCAGCGCGATTGGCGCTGTCTACCCAGCTAGTGAGACTAATTTGGTGCGTTTCGTTAAGCATTGAAAATTCCTGGCTTCTAGATTAATCGTCGGTGAACTCTGTTTCGTGTAACCAAGCGGCGTGACGCGGAGCTTTTTTAGTGCGGCTCCACTCTTCAAGCATAGCGGGTGCGACTGCGTGTAAACGACCTAAATCTTCACTACTGGCAGTATTGGTGGCCAGTTCTAGGCGATGGCCGCTGGGGTCGTGGAAGTAGATTGATTGAAATATCGCATGGTCGGTTGGGCCAAGTACTTCGATGCCCGCGGCCTCTAAGGAGGTCTTGGCTGCGAGCAGTTCTTCGAGTGTCTCTAATTCCATAGCGATATGCTGCACCCACGTGGGTGTATTGCGATCGCGGTCCATCTGCGGTGAGTTAGGCAGCTCAAAAAATGCCAGCACATTACCCATGCCGGCATCTAAAAAGACGTGCATATACGGGTCCGGTTTTTTGGTTGAGGGGACCAAATCTTCGGCAATTGCCAAAACAAAATCCATACCGAGATGTTTTTGATAGAACTCAACGGTTTCTTTGGCGTCGTTACAACGATATGCGACGTGATGTAAGCGCTTGATGTTCACAGAGGACTCCTCGTTTGCGCGAAAGATAACAATTTCATAGCAATATAGCATGGCGGTTAGGTCAAATTAATGCCTGCCGGTAAATGCTCTGTTTCCAAATGCGGGGAGTGTCGCAATCAGACAAACAGCGACTTTAACGCATCTAAAGACTGCTCGGCGGTTTCGCGTTGTTGCTCGGCGCTCGACTCAATATGATTGCCGATAATAGTCAAATCGCCCTGCGGCAGTTCGGCAATAAATCGGCTGGGATCTGGCTTGATAGATTCGCCAAACTGGGTGCGCGACTTGGCACACGTCATGGTAAGAGTGCGTTGTGCACGGGTGATGCCAACGTAGGCGAGGCGTCTTTCCTCCTCAATACTGTCTTGCTCGATACTGCTGCGATGTGGAAGGATCTCCTCTTCCATGCCGATTAAAAATACATGGGGAAACTCCAGGCCTTTCGCCGCATGCAGTGTCAGCAGTTGGACCTTGTCGTCTTGTGCCTCTTCTTCCTGGCGATCGAGCATATCTCTCAGCACCAGCTTGGCGACGGCTTTTTCGAGCTGGTTGCCACCATCCTCAAGCTGTTCTTCAACGGTTTCACCAAACAGGCTCTCTTCGTCACTAGTCATAACTTGTTCCAGCTGACTGAGCAGCAGGTTGACGTTCTCCCAGCGTTTTTCCGCCACTTTGCTGCTGCTGGTATTCTGGTTGAGCCAGCCGAGATAATCGATATCCTCTAGCAGTTCGCGAATTGCCGCCATCGGTTGGCCACTAAAGGCTGACTGTTGGGCGTTGTCCAGCCACTGCTTAAACTTCTTTAACCGCTCTAAGTTAGCAGCGGGTAGCTGTGCTGCTAAGCCGAGCTCGTCAATAGCGGCGTAGAGACCAATATCGCGTTGATTGGCATACTCGCCAAGTTTCTCTAGTGTGGATGGACCAATTTGGCGGCGAGGGGTATTGATGATGCGCAAAAAGGCGTTGTCATCGCTGTTGTTGGTCAGCAGGCGCAGATAGGCCATGACGTCTTTGATTTCGGCCTTGGCAAAAAACGATTGGCCACCGGTAATTTGGTAGGGAATATGTTGCTGTTGCAGCTTCAGCTCGAGTAACCGAGCCTGATAGTTGCCGCGGTAGAGCACAGCAAAATCGCGGTAGTGACAGCGCCGTTTGAGACGCATATCGATAATTTCGTTGACCACGCGCTCACATTCGCCATCTTCATTCTCGGTGTGCAGTAAGCGCAATGGGTCACCGGGCCCCAGCTCGCTCCACAGCGATTTTTTGAAAAGATGCGGGTTGTTATCGATGAGGGTATTAGCCGCGCGCAGGATTCGGCCAGTAGAGCGGTAGTTCTGCTCTAATTTGATAACCCTCAGAGCTGGGAAGTCGGTCTGTAGCTGTTCTAGATTTTCGGGCCGTGCACCGCGCCAGGCGTAGATAGATTGATCATCATCGCCCACTACCGTGAGTGATTGGCGCTCACTAATGAGCAACTTAACTAACTCGTATTGGGCGAGGTTGGTATCTTGGTATTCGTCTACCAACAGGTAGCGAATGCGTTTGCGCCAGCGCTGAAGCACCTCTGGGTGATTGCGCAATAGCAGTGCTGGTGCGGTGATTAGGTCGTCAAAGTCTACCGCGTTGTAGCAGCGCAAAGAGTGCTGGTAGCGTTTGTAGAGCGTCGCGATGTGCTGTTCGCCAGCGCTTTGAGCGGTTGATATGGCCATCTCCGGTTCGGTCAGGTTGTTTTTCCAGTTAGAGATAGTGTTTTGTACGGTGTCGAGCAGATCCTCTTCCAGCTCAGTGTGGCGGATCATCAACTCTTTGAGAATTTTTCGGCAGTCCTCTTGGTCGAGGATAGAAAAGCCGGGTTTGTAGCCCATGACTCTCAGCTCGCGGCGAATGATATTCAGCCCCAAGGTGTGAAAGGTGGAGACAATCAGCCCCTTAGACTGGCTACCTGAAACCAACTTGCCCACGCGCTCTTTCATTTCTCGGGCGGCTTTATTGGTAAACGTCACCGCGGCGATTGAGCGGGCAGGGATGTCGCACTGCTCTATAAGATAGGCAATTTTGCGAGTTATAACACTGGTTTTGCCGCTGCCAGCACCCGCCAAGACCAGCAGTGGGCCATCGATATAATTGACGGCCTCACGCTGTTGCGGGTTGAGATTTGAGCGCGCAGATTGAGGAGCTGGATCAGCCACCAGGATTTAGCCGAGTTCCGCGATGCGCTGACGCTTAGCTTCAAACTGCACTAGCGACGCTTGTAGGTCCGCCAGTTTGGCACGCTCCTTGTCAACGACCTCGGCAGGGGCATTGTCGACAAATTTGGCATTGCTCAGTTTGCCGCTCAGTTGCTTGCTCTGCGAGGTGAGTTTGTCAATTTCGCGATCCAATCTCGCCAATTCAGCGTCTACATCAATAAGCCCAGCCATGGGCACCAAAATCTGCAGATCGCCCGCCAGTGCGGTGGCACTCAAGGGAGCATCGGCCTCATCTTCCAGCCAGGTTATCGACTCGAGATTGGCCAACTTGCAGAGGAATTGACGGTTTTCATCCAATCGCTGTTTGTCGCTGGCCGAGCCATTGAGGAAAAATACTGCCAAAGTCTTGCCGGGCGAGATATTCATTTCGCCGCGAATAGTGCGCACGCCGAGTACGACGTGTTTTACCCAGTCGATATCAGCCTCGGCTGCGCTATCGATCAAGTTCTGATCACTTACCGGATAGGGCTGGAGCATGATGGTATCGCCTTGCTTGCCGGCCAGTGGCGCGATGTTGTGCCAGATTTCTTCAGTAATAAATGGCATTAACGGATGTGCCAAGCGCAGCAGCTCTTCGAGTACGCGCACCAGGGTACGGCGCGTGCCGGTCTGCAATTTGGCGTCGCCATTTTCATCCCACAGCACCGGCTTGGAGAGCTCCAAATACCAATCGCAGTATTCGTTCCAGGTGAACTCGTAGAGCGCCTGTGCGGCGAGATCGAAGCGGTAGCTATCGATGGCTTGTGTCACCTCGAACTCGGTGCGCTGTAGGCGCGAAACAATCCAGCGGTCAGCCAAACTCAAGTTGAAGTCGCCGCTGTCAGTTTGGTCGCAGTCGTGTTCAGCGGTATTCATCAATACATAGCGAGCGGCGTTCCACAGCTTGTTACAGAAGTTGCGATAACCTTCGAGACGCTTCATGTCCCAGTTGATATCGCGGCCAGTGGAGGTTAGGGCGCAAAGGGTAAAGCGCACTGCATCGGCGCCGTGTGGCTCGATACCGTCGGGGAACTGTTTCTCTGTGCGCTGGCGAATTTTCTCCGCCTGCTGGGGTTGCATCATATTGCCGGTGCGTTTTTCCAACAGCGGCGCTAACTCGATTCCGTCGATCATATCCAGTGGATCGATGACATTGCCTTTTGACTTGGACATCTTCTGCCCTTGCTCGTCGCGAATCAGGCCATGCACATAAACGGTCTTAAAGGGAACTTGCGGCGTGCCATCCTCGTTTTTGATGAAGTGCATAGTCATCATTGCCATGCGCGCTACCCAGAAAAAGATGATGTCAAATCCGGTAACCAGTACATCAGTAGGGTGAAAGGTCGCCAGGCGTTGAGTCTGTTCTGGCCAACCTTGGGTAGCAAAAGTCCACAGTGCCGAGGAGAACCAGGTATCCAGCACATCGTTGTCTTGGCTCAGCAGTCGATCGCCGAGTTGGTGCTGTTCGCGCACCGTCTCTTCGCTGCGCCCTACATAGACTGCACCGCTTTCGTCGTACCAGGCCGGTATGCGGTGACCCCACCAAAGTTGCCGGGAGATACACCAATCTTGTATATCGCGCATCCACGCAAAGTACATATTTTCATACTGCTTGGGGACAAACTCAATTTGGCCGTTCTCAACAGCTTCAATAGCTGGTTTGGCGAGAGTTTTAGCGTCCACATACCATTGATTAGTGAGCATCGGTTCGATCACTACGCCGCCGCGATCGCCGTAGGGGATAGTCATTTGGTTTTCTTCAATGCCAACTAGCAAGCCGAGTTGCTCGATATCGGCGACGATCTCGCGTCGCGCAGCAAAGCGCTCCATGCCGCAATATTTTTCAGGCAGTGCGCCATCTAACTCATTATTTTCGCTGCCATCGCTGTTCATGCACTCTGCAATCTGGCGAATGTCGCCATTGAATGTGAGTATATTGATCATCGGCAACAGGTGGCGCTGGCCTACCTCGTAGTCATTGAAGTCATGTGCTGGGGTGATCTTTACACAGCCGGTGCCTTTCTCCATGTTGGCGTGTTCATCGGCGACGATCTGAATGCGTCGGCCGACAAGTGGCAGTTCAACAAACTGGCCGATTAAACTCTGGTAGCGCGGATCTTGCGGATTAACCGCGACACCGGTGTCGCCCAGCAGTGTCTCTGGGCGAGTGGTGGCGACTACAATAAAGTCTTCTCCAGCAGCTGTGGTTGCGCCATCTGCCAGTGGGTAGCGGATGTGCCACATTTTGCCCTTAACCTCGCGGTTCTCCACCTCAAGATCGGAAATGGCTGTGTGCAATTTTGGATCCCAGTTGACCAGGCGCTTGCCGCGGTAGATCAAGCCATCTTGGTAAAGTTTAACAAACACCTCTTGGACCGCTTTATAAAAGCCGTCGTCCATAGTGAAGCGTTCGCTCTGCCAGTCTACCGAATTGCCGAGCCGACGCATTTGTTGGGTAATAGTGCCACCGGACTCCTCTTTCCACTGCCAAATTTTTTCGACAAATTTTTCACGGCCAAGAGCTTCGCGCCCCGGCTGTTGTTCGGCGGCTAATTTGCGCTCGACAACCATTTGCGTTGCGATGCCGGCGTGGTCGGTACCGACTTGCCAAAGTGTACTTTTACCCTTCATGCGCTGGTAGCGGGTGAGGGCATCCATAATGCTGTGCTGCAGTGCATGGCCCATATGCAAGCTACCGGTGACATTGGGTGGCGGTATGACTATGGAGTAGGCA
>Ga0209555_10000852_pt1 | contig 24773 bp, 20 predicted proteins | sample SaaInl85LU_5_DNA_FD_184643 | JGI IMG/M metagenome (GOLD analysis project Ga0209555, IMG submission 184643) | Marine microbial communities from expanding oxygen minimum zones in the Saanich Inlet - ESP_85LU_5_DNA (SPAdes) (version 2) | ecosystem: Environmental > Aquatic > Marine > Intertidal... | reverse complement strand
GAAAATCAAGTTTTTAGACATAGATGTGTCATGTGTCTTTTTTATTGTTTTTTGTCGGTCACATGCGACATCTATTTTAATCATTCTTCTTGAAAATCAAGTTTTTAGACATAGATGTGTCATGTGTCTTTTTTATTGTTTTTTGTCGGTCACATGCGACATCTATTTTAATCATTCTTCTTGAAAATCAAGTTTTTAGACATAGATGTGTCATGTGTTTATTGTTAATGTTATTTAGTCTTTTGACTTAGGATCAAATTTAGAAAAAAAATATAATATTACGTCCTATTTAGAATGTTAAACTCCTTCTAAATGAATCTGTTAATTTAAACTTATTATAAATAAAAAAATTAACACCAAAGTTATTGCCTAAAACCTTGTCGTAGATTACCTTTGCATGGTTATAAAACAATATCTAATTATGAGTGGATTTTTAAAGTCTTCAATCGGAAAAAAGATTGCCATGGCGCTCTCTGCATTTTTCCTTATGGTTTTTCTTTTACAGCATTTTGCCATCAATATTCTCTCCATAATCAACCCAGATACTTTTAACGAAGTATCGCATTTTATGGGAACGAATCCATTGGTTCAATTTGTCTTACAACCCATTCTTATTTTTGGAGTTGTCTTTCATTTTGTAATGGGATTTGTATTGGAATATAAAAACCATACATCTCGATCGGTAAGCTATGCCAAAAACAATGGCAATGCAAACTCAACCTGGATGAGCAGAAATATGATTTATAGCGGATTTGCTATTTTGGCATTTATTGTGCTTCATTTTATTGATTTTTGGTTTCCAGAACTTAACACTAAGTATCTTATTGGAGACATGAGTGGTATGCACAACGGAGAGTTTAGATATTATCATGAACTGGTTGAGAAATTTCACAACCCACTTAGAGTTGGTGCCTATGTTGTTGCTTTTATATTCCTAGCACTGCACCTTCTACACGGGTTCAATTCTGCATTTCAGTCGGTTGGAGCAAACAATAAATATACAAAATCACTAAAAGGCTTTGGAAAAGCATATGCAATTCTAATTCCCTTAGGATTTATCATCATCGCCTTGTTCCACTTTTTTAATAACACACACTAAAACACAGGATTATGGCTTTAGATTCAAAAATACCAGAAGGTCCTTTAAAAGATAAATGGACTAAACATAAAAACAGTATCAACCTCGTAAATCCTGCCAACAAGCGACACATCGATGTGATTATAGTAGGAACTGGACTTGCTGGTGGATCTGCTGCTGCCACACTTGCTGAACTTGGATACAACGTGAAAGCGTTTTGTTTTCAAGACTCACCACGTCGAGCACACTCTATTGCTGCACAAGGTGGAATCAATGCTGCCAAAAATTATCAAGGTGATGGCGATTCTACTTACCGTTTATTTTATGACACCATAAAAGGTGGAGATTACCGCTCGCGTGAAGCCAACGTACACCGTTTAGCCGAAGTGTCTACAAATATCATAGATCAATGTGTTGCACAAGGCGTGCCTTTTGCAAGAGATTATGGAGGGCTTTTAGACAACCGTTCTTTTGGAGGTGTTTTAGTTTCAAGAACGTTCTATGCCAAAGGACAAACAGGTCAACAACTCTTATTAGGAGCTTACTCTGCGATGAATCGTCAAATTGGACGTGGAAAAATAAAAATGTACAGCCGTCACGAAATGTTAGACGTGGTAATTGTAGGTGGCAAAGCGCGTGGAATTATTACGCGAAACTTAGTGACTGGAGAAATTGAACGCCATTCAGCACATGCTGTGGTATTAGGAACTGGAGGATATGGAAATGTATTTTACCTTTCTACAAATGCAATGGGAAGTAATGTAACGGCAGCTTGGAAAGCACACAAACGTGGAGCCTATTTTGCAAACCCTTGTTATACACAAATCCACCCAACTTGTATCCCTGTTTCAGGAGATCACCAATCAAAATTAACCCTAATGTCTGAATCCTTAAGGAATGATGGACGCATATGGGTTCCAAAAAAATTAGAGGATGCTAAAGCCATCCAAAATCGTGAATTAAAGCCTACAGATCTGCCAGAGGATCAACGCGATTATTTCTTAGAAAGACGTTATCCAGCATTTGGAAACCTAGTTCCTAGAGATGTAGCTTCACGAGCTGCTAAAGAACGTTGTGATGAAGGTTTTGGGGTGAATAAAACAGGAGAAGCAGTCTTTTTAGATTTTGCCTCCGCTATCATAAGGTATGGAAAAGAACAAGCACATGTCAAAGGATTAAATGAAGAAGATAATTCACTCATCCAAACATTAGGAAAAGAAGTCGTTAAAAGCAAATACGGCAACTTATTCCAAATGTATGAGAAAATTGTTGACGAAAACCCATACGAAACACCAATGATGATTTATCCAGCCGTACACTACACCATGGGAGGCGTTTGGGTTGATTATAATTTACAAACAACCATACCTGGACTTTATGCAATTGGAGAAGCTAATTTTTCTGATCATGGTTCAAACCGTTTGGGAGCTTCGGCACTAATGCAAGGACTGGCAGATGGTTATTTTGTATTGCCATACACTATTGGAAACTATTTATCCGATGACATTAGAACAGGCCCAATTCCAACAGACACTATTGAATTTGAAGAAGCAGAAGCTAAAGTAACTTCAGAAATCAATCACTTTATCAATAATAAAGGAACCAAACCTGTGGATTATTTCCATAAACGTCTTGGAAAAATTATGTGGAACAAATGTGGAATGGCTCGTAATGAAAAAGAATTAAAAGAAGCTATTGAAGAAATATCCGCACTTCGAGAGGAATTTTATAAAGAAGTTCTTGTTCCTGGTACTGCAGACGAATTTAATGAGGAATTAGCAAAAGCTGGTCGCGTGGCAGATTTCCTTGAACTAGGAGAGTTATTTGCAAAAGATGCTTTAGTTCGTGAAGAATCTGCTGGTGGACACTTTAGAGAAGAATACCAAACTCCAGACGGAGAAGCACAACGACGAAAAGAATTTCAGTTTGTGTCTGCTTGGGAATATAAAGGAGAACCCAAAGATGCAAAATTGCATAAAGAAGCATTGGTTTACGAAAATATTGAAGTTAAAGAACGCTCATACAAATAAGAACAGCTATGAATTTAACATTACAAATATGGCGACAAAAAGACGCCACTACTGAAGGAAAAATTGTAGAATATCCAATTCAAGATATTTCACCCGATATGTCATTTCTTGAAATGTTGGATGTCTTAAACATGCAACTGATCAGCAATGGCGATTCGCCTGTAGCATTTGATCATGATTGTAGAGAAGGGATTTGTGGATCTTGTTCTTTATATATCAATGGAGAAGCGCATGGTCCAGACCGACTCGTTACAACTTGTCAATTACACATGCGTAAATTTAAAGATGGTGATACTATTTTTATTGAACCCTTTAGAGCAAATGCTTTTCCAGTGATTAAAGATTTAATTGTAGACCGTTCGGCATTTGATAGAATTCAACATTCTGGAGGTTTTATTTCGGTCAATACATCTGGAAATATGCAAGATGGAAATTCAATTCCAATTCCAAAAAAGGATGCAGACGAAGCAATGGACGCCGCTACTTGTATTGGCTGTGGTGCTTGTGTTGCTACATGCAAAAACTCTTCTGCAATGCTATTTGTCGGTGCTAAAGTATCACAATATGCCTTACTGCCTCAAGGTCAAATTGAAGCCACAGATCGTGTTCAAAATATGGTTGCTCAAATGGACTTAGAAGGCTTTGGTAATTGTACAAATACCGGTGCTTGTGAGGTAGAATGTCCAAAAGGTATTTCGTTAGAAAACATAGCACGAATGAACCGCGAATTGATGAAAGCGAGTTTGAAGTCTTAATCTTCTAAGATAAATTCTTCAATCGTATCCCAACCCGCACGAACTTCAACAGGTTCTGAAGCATAACTCACCCGTTCAGGTTGGGTTTTCTTTAAATAATCTCCGGAGTCATAAACACCGTTTTGATTCGTATCGAAAATAACTCTTAAAAAATAGATTCCGGGAGTCACCTCATTAAAATCTACTGGAAAAGCTTCTTGAACTAGAGAGGTTTCAACCACCATTCCTTTAGAATCTGTAAGTTGAACAATCAAAGGATATACGCCGTTACGGATTTCTATACGAACATCCCCATAAGAAGATCGTGCCTTGGTTGTTGCACTAAAATTTAGGGTATCATTTTTAGCCCCATAGAAATCTGTAAAAGCACCTGGAAGTATTTCGATGGTGTAACTGTTTTTTTCAGTTTTATTAAAACTAATGTCAACCGTGTTCGCAAAGGAATCCAAAACCATTGTTGGCTGCTGAAATACAGAATCCTTATCCATAACCCGTACTTTGCTGGCATCCATAGAATCCAATGGAATCGTAGCACTTAATCTATAAGACTCCTTTAATTTGAGCATAGAGCCAATAGACTTAAAAACCAAGGAATCCGATTTGTAGTCTTTAATCTTAACCACCGTTGTATCGATTGTTTGTTTGTGCGTAATTTCAAAAATTAAAGAATCTACTTCGAGTTTTGGACGAAACCAATAGTTGAGAGTGTCTTTATCAGTCTCTTTTGTAACGATTGAAGTATACCCTTGAAGAACATCGGAAAGCAGCCTTATTTCCATTGATTCTCCATCGCCTTCATACCCAAAAGCAAGCTTACTGGACGATACTTGTTTGGCTCTTCTGAATTTATAATCAACGGATTGTTTAAACATTTTTAAAACATAAGCTGTATCCGAAGGGACTGTTATAAACTGTTTTCTATAGCCAATTTTATCTGTTTTGGGCTGGAAAGTGTAATTCGGATTTTCTTCTTTGAGTGCTGCTAAAAGATAGGTGCCCTCCTTAATATTTTCTAAATTAAACGCTGAAACACTGTCTGTGTTTGAAATGTATTTTGGTTTCTTTTTATAGAGAACAGAATCTGTAAAAGTGGAGTCTACCTCGTATAATAAGACGGCAATACGCTCATCAGTTTCTTTGTTTAGAGCATCTGTAACGATTCCAGAAACTGAAAGCGAATCGATATAATCTCCAGTAGAAAATACATATTTATAGTACGGTAATACATTTCCTTCGTTATTATCCGCAATACTTTCACCAAAGTTAAAAGCATACGTAGTATTGGCTTGAAGTGTATCCAGTAGTTTTATTTTGATATACTTACTAGCACTTCCCACAGGAGTGATATTTGGCTCAGGATCCATTAATGGAGAAATAATGAGTTGCTTTTGTAGGTCTTTCATTTTGATGTATTCATCAAAATAAATAATGATTTCTTTTGAATCAAAATTTAGAGAAAAATTCTCTGGAATCGATTTTATAATCACTGGTGGTAATTCATCTTTTGGCCCACCAGAGGCTGTCCCTTTATTGGCACAATATGAAAAAACCAAACTGACAACAATTAAAAACCCTAAATTGGCGAACTTCTTACCCATTAATATTGCATTTTACGCAAAGTAACAACATATTTTAGTACTAACGAAAAATGGAATGCGTAATTGCTATTGTTGCAACACTTAATCGCATCTTCTTTTCTGGATTCAAAACCAGTGCACAGGCTTCGATTGTGGCTCCCGTTGTAATAATATCATCTACGAGTAGTATATGTTTATTGTCAATCCTGTTACTGTTTTGGACATAAAAACTATGAGCAACAGATTGAAAACGTGCTTCTCGAGACTGAAAAACTTGAGTTTGGGTGTTGGTAGATTTCAGAAGCACGTCGTCTCAGTAAGATACATTCAACGCTTTCGCTATTTGTTGTGCAAAAAGAGCCACCTGATTATACCCTCTTTGTTTTAATTTTTTAAAATGAACCGGGACTGGAATTACAACATCAATGGACTCAAAATATGGAGACTCTGAAAGTTCCGCTCCCAGCCAATTTCCAAAAATACGTCCAATATCTTCTTTGCCTTTGTACTTTAAATGATGTAATAACTGTTGAACCCTTCCGCTTTTATGGAAATAAAAGAGTGCTGTTGCCGCCTCTAGGTGTACCCGACCATAAAAGATTTTTTTTACTGTTTCTGGACGCTCAAAATGGTAATTTGTTAGTGGCAACTCGTGCCGACATGCCACACAAATATCAAGTTCATTATCCTTTAAAATTGTATTGCAGGCATGGCATATTTTTGGGAAAAATAGATTTATAAGACTCGAGAGCACAAATAGTACATTTAGGTGGCATTAAAATTAAAATAATATTTTATTTTTCACCCTAACTTTAAGTTTAATTTAAAAAGCGTTTTCTATTTTTGTGACATGACAAATCAAGGAGATAGTTTCAAGAAAGTTATTTCACATGCAAAGGAATACGGATTTGTATTTCAGAGCAGTGAAATTTATGATGGCCTAAGTGCAATTTATGATTATGCACAAAATGGTGTAGAGTTAAAGAAAAACATACGTGAATATTGGTGGAAAGCCATGGTTCAAATGAATGAAGATATCGTAGGCTTAGATGCCGCTATTTTTATGCATCCTACAACTTGGAAAGCTTCTGGACATGTAGATGCTTTTAACGATCCTTTGATTGACAATAAAGACTCCAGAAAACGCTACAGAGCCGATGTTCTTGTGGAAGATTATTGTGCTAAAATTGAAAGCAAAATTGAGAAAGAAATCAAAAAAGCTGAAAAACGTTTTGGAGAAAGTTTTGACAAAAACGAATTCATCTCTACAAATGGAAAAGTTGTTGGTTATCAAACTAAAATAAACAGTATTCTCTCGCGTTTGGCAAAATCTTTAGAAAATGAAAATCTAGCAGATGTGAAAGCCCTTATTGAAGAGTTGGAAATCGCAGACCCTCTAACAGGGAGTAAAAACTGGACCGAGGTCAAACAATTTAACCTTATGTTTGGCACCAAGTTAGGTGCTTCTGCCGAAAATGCGATGGACTTGTATTTACGTCCTGAAACAGCACAAGGCATATTTGTGAATTTTTTAAATGTTCAAAAATCAGGGCGTATGAAAATTCCGTTTGGAATTGCACAAACAGGAAAAGCCTTTAGAAATGAAATTGTAGCTCGTCAATTTATTTTTAGAATGCGTGAATTTGAACAAATGGAAATGCAGTATTTTATCAAACCAGGAACTCAAAAAAAATGGTATGACTATTGGAAAGAAACTCGAATGAAATGGCATTTATCATTAGGAATGGGTGCTGATAATTACCGATTCCATGATCATGAAAAATTAGCACATTATGCGGATGCCGCTGCAGATATCGAATTTAAATTCCCTTTTGGATTCAAAGAACTTGAAGGCATTCATTCTCGTACCGATTTTGATTTAAGTCAACACGAAAAACATTCTGGTAAAAAACTCCAATATTTTGACCACGAAGAAAATAAAAACTATACGCCTTACGTTCTAGAAACATCCATAGGATTGGACCGCATGTTTTTAGCCGTATTTTCAAATGCGTTAACTGAAGAAAGTTTAGAAAATAACACCTCTCGAACGGTACTGAAACTGCCCGCAGTCTTAGCCCCTATTAAAGCAGCGATTTTACCCTTGGTAAAAAAGGATGGGTTACCAGAAATTGCAAAAACTATTTTAAGTGATTTGCAATGGGATTTTAATGTGGTATATGATGAAAAGGATGCTGTTGGAAGACGTTACCGCCGTCAGGATGCACTAGGAACACCCTTTTGTATTACTGTAGATCATGATTCTCTTAAGGATAGTTGTGTAACCATAAGACATCGAGATTCCATGGAGCAACAGCGCGTAAAAATAGAAGATTTAAAAACAATTATTGAAAATGAAGTAGCCATGAAACATTGGTTAAATAGAATTAATTAAATAATACCTTTTAACCAGTTTTGAGTTTAAGCATAAAACACCTTTTGTATCACCTATTGTTTTTAAATAGCAGTGTGTTTTTTGGGCAAATAAATAATCCTCCTACTGTGACTGCTATAGGCGATCAAATCTATTGCCCACAAAGTCAACAACGAATTGTCACTTCTTTTAATATCGTTGATCCAGATGATACACTCATTCCTGCTTTTTATATTCAAATTTCGTCTGGCTATGTTATAGGTGAAGATCAGCTCTCTCTGATAGGGTCTCACCCCAATGTAGTTGCCAATTGGAATGCAAATCAAGCTAAATTAACATTAACTGGAACTGGTGGGGGTTCTGCAACTTATACCGATATTATTGCAGCAGTTTATGATGTGGTTTTTAATAGCAGCAATTTAAATTTAGGCTCAAAAACCTTTTCCTTAACTGCGGGATCTGCTAATTATTTAGCCTCAACAGACCATTATTATGACTATGTTCCCGCAAATTTAATCAGTTGGACCGATGCCAAAGCGGCGGCTGAAGCGATGGATTATTTTGGGTTACAAGGCTATTTAGCAACTTTAACGACTCCCGACGAAGGACAAATTGCTGGAGAGTTATCCCCAGGAACAGGTTGGATTGGTGCCTCTGATGTTGGAAGTGAAGGCGTTTGGAAATGGATGACAGGACCAGAAACAGGCACTACCTTTTGGAATGGGAATGGAAATGGATCTGTAGTATCAGGAATGTATGAAAATTGGAATTCTGGTGAACCAAATAACTATGGGAGCGGTGAAGATTATGCACACATCACTTATAATACAGGTATTCCAGGATCATGGAACGATTTACCAAACAATACGAATAGCCAACCCTCAAATTATCAAGCCAAGGGTTTTGTGATAGAATACGGCGGAACGCTCGGAGATCCTGTTTTAAATATTTCTGGGTCTACAACCTTTAGCCCACCTCAAATTTTATCTACCAGCCCCTCTGTAAGTTGCGAAAATGACCCTGCCAACCTATCAGCCACTTCAAACACAACAGATATCTTATGGTATAACAGTCAAAATGGAGGTACGCTGTTACATACAGGCAGCACCTACAATCCCATATTAACAAATACCACTACCTTTTGGGTTTTACCCTCAAGCAATGGTTGTACCACTGGAACTAGAACTGCTGTCACTGCCACGGTCAATGCTTTTCCAACAATAGATACTCCAGCTGATGTTACTTCTTGTGATAGCAGCTATACATTGCCTGCCCTTACCAATGGAACTTATTTCACAGCATCCAATGGCGGGGGGTCACAACTCAATCCTGGAGATATAATCTCGGCTTCCACCACCTTATTTGTATATGCTGAAACGGCCACAACACCCAACTGTAGTGTCGAGCACTCCTTTGATATTTCAATCAATACAACCCCTGCAATAGATACTCCAGCTGATGTTACTTCTTGTGATAGCTATACATTGCCTGCCCTTTCCAATGGAACTTATTTCACAGCATCCAATGGCGGGGGGTCACAACTCAATCCTGGAGATGTAATCTCGGCTTCCACCACCTTGTTTGTATATGCTGAAACAGTAACCACTCCCAATTGCACAAATGAGCATTCGTTTAACGTCACTATTGATATTACTTCAAACGCTACATTTGTACAAATACCACCGATTTGCGAAGGAGATTCGTTAACCCTCCCAACAAGTTCTGTTGAAGGATTTACAGGAACATGGTCGCCAGTTTTTGATAACACAACTTCAGGCACTTATACATTTACACCCGATTCAGATCAATGTGCCATAGGCACAACAATGGACATCACAGTTTACCCTATTTTTACACCAACGTTCACACAAGTTGACCCTATTTGTGTTGGCGATCCTTTGTCAAATTTAAACACTGTTTCTGATAATGGATTTAGTGGTACTTGGTCCCCTGCTATAAATAATACAGTCACTACAGAATACACGTTTACTCCTACTCCAATAACAGGTGTTTGTTTTGAAGAAACCAAAATGACTATTGCGGTCTTAACACAAACTACCCCTTTGTTTACGCAAGTTGACCCCATTTGTATTGGGAGTGTGCTCGCGCCTTTACCCACGACCTCCAATGACAACATATCAGGTTCATGGACTCCAGCATTAAACAACTCAGCAACAACAACTTACACATTTACCCCTGACCCTAACCAATGTGCAGACCCCACGACCATGACGATTGTGGTAAACCCTATCAATGTTTTAACCGTTACTGCTACAAATCTCTCTGAAGATTTTGAGGCGAATCAGATGATTTTAGTATCTGCTACGGGTGGAAGTGGCATCTATGAATACCAATTGGATGGAGGAACTTGGCAAAGTAATGAAGTATTTGAATATGTGACTGGATGTCAAGAACATACAGTTGCTGTAAGAGATGCTTTTGGGTGCAGTACTATCCCTGAAACAAGCATTACGATTATGGAATTCCCAAAATTCTTAACGCCTAATAGCGATGGATATAACGATACTTGGAACATCAAATGTTTGAGAGATGACCCCACAGCATTAATCTCAATTTTTGACCGTTTTGGAAAACTGTTAAATGAATTTAAACCCAGTCGAACTGCGTGGAATGGAACCTTCAATGGATCAAAGCTAACAGGAACAGACTACTGGTTTGTTGTAAAATACACCAACGACAATGGGGTTGAAGCACAGTACAGATCTCATTTTTCTTTAAGACATTAAAAACAACCCATCTTAAGCTAAGTTATATAGCGTCATGTCCTATATAAAAATAAAATAATTGCTTTTTAAAATATTTTTTTATAGTTAATTACATTTTTCTTAAAAAAACCTTCAATTTGTAATAATAAATACATTTTTTTTAACTATATTTTGCGATAACCAAACTTTTAAGTAGTATATTAATGTTTTATCGTAATAATACAGCAGTTGTAGCGTTGTTATTTTTTACCGCTACAAACTTTCATAATTTATCACATGCACAGTTGAATTGCGTGACTGATGTCAGCACCGTAGGCTTGGAGGGAAATTGTTATCAAACAACCTCCGATCAAGTCTTTTTTTCTGTTGCAAAACCAATGTTTTTTCCTACAAGTACAAAAACCTTTACAGTTAGGATTTCCGAAATTTATGTAGGCGTCACAACCGAGCTTGTTTTAATCGCCGTCAATCTAGCTATTACTCCAACATTTACAACCCTAAACTCTATTTGTCTAGGTGATATTTTATTGAAATCACCAATCATAGCAAATATTAGATTTAGGCCCCCCTTATCTTCTGTAATAAACAATAGAGTACCTACAGAGCAGTACTGTGCCCTCAACCCCAATTCAGAGCATTTGCTTTCATGATGGTAAAATAACCATTACAGTTTTTACAAAAGCAATCCTACTATTAACCCAAATTGAGCCCCTTTTTTACCTACGACTTCCAATGATGGAATTATTGGTGTTTGTAGTCCTTCATTAAATAATTTAGAAAACACATTAAGAAAGTTTCACGTAAAATGTGGAAAGAATGCATAAAGGAAAGGAAAACATAATACGCTAAATAAAGCGAAACAAATAACCATTTTAAACTATAAACTAAGTTATGAAAAATCTAATCCAAAGTTTTATTTTTTTGTTCGGACTTTCCATGTTAGGACAAACATTTATTCTACAAGAACGTGATAAACAATTACATTTTGCTGCTGGGAGTGTTGCTGGAGCATTTGGTTATAGTTGGTCATATCAAAAGCACCATAATAAAACTAAAGCTCTAATTACTGGTTTATGTACTTCACTTGTAGCTGGCGTTGCTAAAGAAGTCTATGATAACTATAAAGGGGGTGTTTTTGATAAAAGAGATATATTAGCAACTGGAATGGGTGGGGTTTTGTAACATTTACAATACCACTATTTCAAAAGAAAAAGAATAAGTAACAGTAGGAATTACATGTTCTCGTTTCGATCTATTTTGTGCCGTTTATGTTAAATGTTGAAACAAGAATTTTCGGTTATGACATAACCGAAAATTCTTTATCCCAAACGCAGACGGGTACAGCGATACTTGGGCCATAAAATGTTTAAGTAACAATTTATCTGCAAAAACATATCGGCAGGCAATGATTATTGGTTTGTAGCAGACTACCAAACAGTTAGTTATATGGAGAAAACTCTATATAACTCACATTTTTCTCTGAGACTTAGAAACGATACCCCACACAAAAATCTCCTTTGAATATAGCATCAAATGAAGAGTTCCCTAAAAGATTTCGTCCAACTCCTAACTTAACTTCAAAAACAAATCCTCCAGAATTTATCCATTTTTGACCAACAGAAAACCCTAATGCGGTTTCAAAATATTTACTATCTGCAGTATTTAATTCAAGATCATTATCATCCCCTGTATATAAAGAAAGGAAACTTTCTACAAAAAATCCTTTTGCACCATATTGTTCATCCCTATCAAAATACATACGAAAAAAGGGAGTGATTGATAGGTTTTCAAAATAGTGATTATCAGTGTTGAAATTCACTAATAGACTGGCACCATAACCCATATTTCTATCTTTCACGTATTCATAAGTCCCCTCGAAAATAGGACCGGCTAATATTTTAACGATTCCAACTTTGACCTCATGATGTTTCTCAAAAATAGAGGGGGCATCGTCTTGGGATTGAGCAGATAAATTAAAAAAGATAAAAAAAGATACAATTAGAAGTGATTTGTTCATGATTGAAAATGTTTTTGGGTTCGCTTTAGTTTTACAAAAATTATACCAAGATAATCAGAAATACGCTTTTAACTGAACAGTACCCGTGTGGATGGTGCGACTGGTTTCACTCTTTCTGCCAAAATAATTCAGATTTAAATCCAAAAACTTTGTTAGTTTTTTTTGTGCAATCAATGACCAAGTCAAGTTGGTGCCCGGCTGTAAACCTTCCATCATTTGGTAAGCAACTGGCGTATTGGAATTCCCAGAAAATTCATTTGAAAAATAGTTAAACTCACCCGAAATGGCTGCTTTCTGATTTTGCGTAAGCATAAAAGATACGCCATATTTTTCTTGGTTGAGTTGCTCCATATCTCCAATTGAGTTCTTCTTATTCTGATATTGATAATACACATCAAACCGTTTGTTGTCATCGAGTAAATAAGACACTTTTGGATTGAGAAGTGATTCCTTAAGTTGAAAGTTTTTGGAAGAAAAATTTTCACTTACACTAAAATTATGATCTAAATTTGTTTGTAAACTGAGCAACCACTGCTCTTTTATTTTATGTAAAAAATTCAACTGATGACTAAACGTTTCCTGTTCCACATACCCAAATGAAAGTGTATTACGTGCTTTAGATTCCGAATAACTGTACGAAACAGTATAGTGCTGCTTCCCTCGATTATAAAATAACTGATTTCTGAAATTCGACTGAAGTGCCAACTGATCTTCTGCGGTTGAATGAAATGGATTTAAACGAATGGAGGTATTATTATTTATATCCTTTCGATCAATTAAAAAAGAGGTTTGGTTATAAAAATGAGACCAAAATCGTTTGGAGGCTTGTGGCGAATTTGCCCACTGAATCGGATTTAAAGTCAAGGATTGACTCAGCTTATTTTGATGCGTTCGCAGATAAACTTGGTTGGGCAACAACACACGGACAAAGGTTGCCTGATCTTGAAATTGAGCGATTTCAAACTCTTCTAATTCTTGAATGCCATTCTCGTTATAATCGAACCAAACAAAACTCCCCTGACCAGGTTCTACTTCTACATAAGTGAAATCCTGACGTGGCAAACGCCCCGCATTGGTTTCAAAAAGTGTATTCCAATGAATGCCATTATTGGCTAACTTTTGACTGTATTGCAATCGTGAATTGATTGACTTTTGGAGTGGAGCGGATGCATTTGTAGATTTAAAAATACGGTAATTTGCATATAAACTTAAATTCGTGTTTTGAGTTTGAATCCATTTAGAATCTAAATAATAGGTATTTGAAGTGTTTACTTTTGTAAGGCGATTATTTTGAAGACTATCATTGATTCTGTGCATATAGCCTAATTTCACAAACACCATTGTTGAATCTCCAATTCCAGAAAACACTTCATAGGCTTGAAACTTCTGACTAATGGGGTCTAGCTGATTTAATTCAACATCCTTTTTTTCGTTGTGTTCCGTTGAAAACTCAACACCCGACCAGCCTTTATTATAACTGTATTTCAAACGATTGTCCGATCTATAAAAAACAGAGTTTGAATGGAGTCCATCGGTCTCTAAGAGGCTAGAATTCGAGTAAATCTGAAAACGCTCCAAATTCAATTTGGTAAAAAACACATGACGATTTCCTTCATAATTTTTGTTATAATTTAAATGCTGAAATTCATAATTCAATGCTCCTTTTTCTGGGTGCGAAAACTGAGTTCCTACAACAGTAAAAACCTGATCGCCAAGGTCGGTAATAATTTGATTTCCTAAAGGAGCTTCAATATTCCAGTCCCGATTGAACTCTGGATTATAGAGCCCTTCCATATTTCTAAAATCAATTTGAATATAATCGATGTCAGAGTTCACATCTAAAACCCACTCTTTAGCCGTTTTAAGAAACTGATGTTTTATGGACAGTTGACCTGCAACCCCTGTATCATTTTCATCATCGACAGATGAAAATAAATTTAAATCATTTTTACTTGTAGCAAATTCAAACTCAACTAACGTCTTTTCATTTGGCTGAAAAGCCCCATTCACCACCGCGACTTGTAATTTTACAGGGGCAACGAGTTGTACAATTGGTTCAAAATCTCCCTGTTTGACCCCTGAGATTGGTGCAATATATTCATAGATATTCGAAATCGCATTGGAACTTCTAATTTTATAATTCCCTTGCTGAGATCCGACAGCTGTAAAATTAACAAGGTACAATTCATCCTCAGGATTATTTGAAAACTCAAAAAACTCAACTCCATTTTCCGTGCTTTTTTTGTACAAAATTCGGTTTTCATTATAAGCTTCTGGGGTTGCCGAAGGTGCGGTCATTAATGCTGGATCATCCCCTGCGTTGGACAAAATTTCAACTTGTTCTGAACTGAGCGATTGTTGAAGCGGTTGGTTTTTTAAATCATTTTCATTGTACACAGACACCCCGAGTGTCCATTTGTCATTTTTATAACGACTCCCCGCATAACCAATAAAACGAGAATAATTGCGCTCGCTGTATTGGTAATCAACCGTAATTCGCATTTCTGAAGTGATGGGGTAAGTCGCATTAAAAATGACTTCCCCTGCATTATAATCTATAATATAATCTTCGGTAGCGCCACGTTGCAAAGGAATTCCATTTACATACACTGTTTCACTTCCAGAAACCACTAAAACATACAATTCATTGTTTGGCCCTTTTAGCTTATATGGACCTTGATTGCCTTCTTCTCCTACAAATTGACTCGTTGAAAATTGACCACGAACAAGAGCTCCTGCTGTAAAAGCAGTGAATTCAGAATCTTCATTTTTAAAATTAGTTGTCAATGAAAGACCTTGAACACGTTTAGAGAATTGTGAAAAATAAGATTGTGAATTTTTTAAATCTATATCTCCAGCTCTAATTCGCCAACGCTCACTAAAAACCTCAATAAAAACTTGATCAAATTCATCCAACTGTTGCGAATAACCACTTTCTTGCAAAGGAATGTTAGAATCTTGAATCGAAGCTCGTAAAGTCACTTTGTCATTTAACTTACCGCTAATTTGAAGGTCAAGTTCACTGTTTAAAACCGAATTTTGATTGTTTCCAATCGTTACGCCTCTAGAAATACTCCCCGAGGATGCCAAACCATCAAATGGCACCATCGTACGATTTGAGCTTGGTTGTGATAATTTATATAAGTTTTGGAGATTTCCAGTACTGTTTACAAGGATGCGTTCGTCTAATTCTTGATATGTTTTAGTAAGAAATTGTGGATAGCTCAAATACGTAATTTTTATAGAATCCGTTTGCACTCTGGTATCAAACGTGAGCAATGCATTTTCAAAATCTATGGTGTATGATGAAGAGGGGATCGCTTCATTCTTTAAATTTAAAATGGAAAAATTAGAAGGATTGATGCTTACACTGTCAATTTGAATCGAGTCCTTCACCGCCAATTTCTTTGTCCTATACAAAGATGACACTTCTTGAGACCAAGAATGTGTGAAGGATAAAATGAGTAAAATGGTAAAACAGTACTTCATCATGACTCTTAAACTAAAAACAACCTTAAATATTTTGTTAATAGTTTTCATTAAAACAAGACTAAATATTTAGGGTAAAAGTACTCTATTAATTATTTTAGCTAAAATTATATATCCTATAAGATGAAAATTATTTCTTACAACGTTAATGGTATTCGAGCTGCGCTCAAAAAAGGATTTATCGATTGGCTGAAAAGTGCCAACCCTGACGTTATCTGTTTGCAAGAAATAAAAGCACAAGAAGATCAACTCGACTTGAGTGTTTTTGAGGCTGCTGGCTATTCTTATAACTATTGGTTCAGTGCTCAAAAAAAAGGGTATAGCGGTGTAGCTATTTTATCTAAAATCAAACCAAACAATGTAGTTTTTGGAACAGGAATTGAGTCGATGGATTTTGAAGGACGCAACATTCGTGCAGATTTTGATGGAGTATCTATAATGAGCTTATACCTTCCTTCGGGAACAAACTTAGCGCGCTTAGAACACAAGTTTGAGTATATGGATATGTTTCAAGACTATATAAATACACTAAAAAAAGAAGTTCCTAATCTCATTATTTGTGGCGATTACAATATATGTCATGAGGCAATTGATATTCATGATCCTGTGAGAAATAAAAATGTATCTGGGTTTTTACCCCAAGAACGTGCTTGGATGAGTCAATTTTTAAAAAGTGGTTTTGTAGATGCCTTTCGCGAATTTAATTCCAAACCACACAATTACAGCTGGTGGAGTTATCGTGCAAATTCACGAGCAAATAACAAAGGGTGGCGATTGGACTACACATTAGTTTCTCTGCCCTTACAAGAAAAATTAAAACGCGCCGTTATCCTTTCTGAAGCAGTACACAGCGACCACTGTCCTGTTTTGGTTGAATTACAATAAAAACTAATTTACAAATTAACATACAATGATCAAAAAACTTTTAATCTTAACTCTTGTTGTTTTTACCTTTACCTCTTGTGTTTCTTCTAAACTATACAAAGAATTAGAGGATAAATACACCAATCTTAAAAATGACTACGACAACTTAAACGCTGATAGCGATGGTATTTTAAATGATAAAAATGCACTTCAAATTCAATTTGATCAATTACAAAATGAATACGATGCAACACTTTTAGAACGGAATCAACTTCAGCAAGAAGTAACTGGACTTCAAAAAAAATACGACGCATTGAATGATTCTTATTCAGCCTTGGAACAAAATAGCTCTAAAGCCATTGCTGATAATGTGCAAAAAAACAGAGAACTTTTAGCACAATTAAACGCCAAAGAATTGGCCTTAGCAGCAGAAAATGATCGACTATTGAAGTTAGAAGCGGACATGCAAGAACGCTCGCAACGCATCGCAGAATTAGAAGCCCTAATCGCTTCAAAAGACCAAGCGATGCGCGACTTGAAAGATGCGATTTCAAAAGCACTCACCGCTTTTGAAGGCAAAGGACTCACGGTAGAACAACGCGATGGAAAAGTCTATGTGTCTATGGAAAATAAATTACTTTTTAAGTCGGGTAGCTGGGCGGTTGGATCTGAAGGACGACAGGCAATCGAGCAACTTGGAACTGTTTTAGCAGAAAACCCTGATATTGCAGTACTCATTGAAGGTCATACTGATAATGATCCCTTTTCTAGTGGCGGACAAATTGCTAATAACTGGGATTTATCAACCAAACGAGCCACAGCAATCGTTCAAATTTTAAATGAAAATGAAGCAATCAATCCCGAAAGTTTAACCGCTGCTGGACGTGGAGAATTTGCACCAATTGCAACTAACGAAACAGCCGAAGGCAAAGCCAAAAACAGACGTATTGAAGTGGTTTTGACTCCAAAATTAGATGAAATAACAAAGCTTTTAAATAACGATTAATTAAAAAACATCCAAAATAAAAATGATCAAATGGTTGTCACATCTGACCATTTAAAATCAATAAAATACACATGAAATATACGACACTTCCAAGCACCAATATTAAGGTCAGTAAAATCTGCCTCGGCTCAATGACCTGGGGAAATCAAAATACAGAAGCTGAAGGTCACGCTCAAATGGATTATGCTTTAGAACACGGCGTTAATTTTATTGATACAGCCGAGTTGTATCCAGTGCCCGCCACAGCTGAAACTCAAGGACGAACCAGTAAGTATATAGGCACTTGGCTCAAAAAAAATAAAACAAGAGATAAGGTCATCATCGCAAGTAAAATTGCCGGAACTGGAGACTATACAGCTCATATCAGAACAGCAGGGTTTAGTGCAAACACTATTAAAGAAGCCTTAGACTTAGAACTCGCACGCTTACAAACAGATTATATTGATTTATATCAATTACATTGGCCAGAACGTCACACCAATACATTTGGTGTACGCGATTTTAAACCCAGTCCAAACGATCCATGGGTCGATAATTTTAATGAAGTTTTACACGCATTGAAATCCTTTGTAGATGCTGGAAAAATTAGAGCAATTGGCTTGTCGAACGAAAAAGCATGGGGAGCTATGCGCTGTGCAGAAGAAGTGAGAAACGATAATTTAATTCCGATTAGTACCACTCAAAATGCCTATTCAATGTTGAATCGAGTATTTGAAGGAGATTTGGCAGAAGTGTCTTATAGAGAAAATATTGGACTTCTCGCCTACTCTCCTTTAGCGTTTGGAGTTCTTTCTGGAAAATATATTGAAGGCACCGCTGCAGACAATGCTCGTCTCAAATTATTTCCACGCTTTGCGCGCTATAGCAGTGCGCAATCCACTGAAGCTACAAAACAGTATTTACAACTTGCAAAAGATTTAGGGATCAGCCTTACAACGCTTTCTTTGGCATTTGTCAACCAAAGACCTTTTTTAACAAGTAATATTATTGGAGCTACAAACTTGAAGCAACTAAAAGAAAACATTGATAGTATTGACACAGAATTGTCACAAGAAACTTTAGAACGTATCGACGCAATTCATGCTGTCATCCCAAATCCAGCTCCTTAATAATTTTTGAAACAATTTTTTTAGGTCTTATTGGCGAGTTGTCCACAAGCGGCATCAATATCTTTACCTCGAGAACGGCGCACCGTAACCGTGATATTTTTGGCTTCTAACATGGAAACATATAGGTCGATTGCGGTTGAACTGGCCTGTTGAAACATCCCATCATCTATCGGGTTATATTCAATTAGATTGACTTTACTAGGTGCAAATTGACAAAACTTTATCAGTGCCTCAATGTCCGTTTTGGTATCGTTGATGCCTTCCCAAACGACATACTCATAGGTGATGATCCGATTGGTAGCTGCATACCAATGTTGAAGTGCTTCCCGTAAATCTTTCAAAGGAAACGTTTCATTGAATGGCATAATGGAGGTGCGAATACTGTCAATAGCTGAATGGAGCGAAACCGCTAAATTAAATTTAACCTGATCATCTGCCATTTTTTTAATCATTTTAGGCACTCCAGAAGTAGAGACAACAATCCGTTTTGGCGACATTCCCAGCCCGTCTTTGGAAGTGATTTTATCAATCGCTTTGAGGACATTATTATAGTTCATTAACGGCTCTCCCATCCCCATAAATACAATATTAGAAAGGGGACGGTTATGATATAATTTGCTCTGTTTATCAATTGCGACAACTTGATCGTAAATCTCATCGGGGTTAAGGTTTCGCATGCGTTTGAGACGCGAGGTTGCACAGAATTTACAGTCAAGACTGCAACCTACTTGAGACGATACACAAGCGGTAGATCGTTTGGCGGTTGGAATGAGTACAGATTCTACAATCATCCCATCATGGAGTCGGATGCCGTTTTTGATGGTACCATCTGTGCTACGTTGCATAGAATCTACTTCGATATAGTTGATGCTAAAATTTTCGTCCAGCATCTGACGGGTGTCTTTGGACAAATTAGTCATATCCTCGAAGTGATGAGCACCTTTTTGCCAAAGCCACTCATAAACCTGAGTTCCTCTAAAGGCTTGATCTCCATGCGTGACAAAAAAGGATCTTAACTCCTCTTTTGATAATGCACGTATGTCTTTTTTAGTGGACTTCATAATGAATAAAAACAATTGATACCTAAAAAAAGCCTCTGTTGTGAGGCTTTATTATTTTTAATTATATAATGAGCATGGCATCACCATAGCTATAAAATTTATATTTTTCTTTTACCGCTTCTTTGTAGGCTCTCTTTATAAAATCATGACCTCCAAACGCAGCTGTCATCATTAAAAGTGTTGATTTTGGTGTATGAAAATTTGTGATCATACAATTTGCAATTGAAAAATCATACGGAGGAAAAATAAATTTATTGGTCCATCCTTCAAATTCATTTAGGTTACCGTTAGAAGATACCGAACTTTCAATTGTACGCATGGCTGTGGTACCAACGGCACAAATACGGCGTTTTTCAACCAAAGCTTTATTAACAGTTGTTGCAGTTGATGCAGGTATCTTAATTTCTTCACTGTCCATTTTATGTTTGGACAGATCTTCCACTTCAACAGAGTTAAATGTTCCTAATCCAACGTGTAACGTGACTTCAGCAAAGTTAACGCCTTTAATTTCTAAACGCTTCAATAAATGCCTCGAAAAGTGAAGTCCTGCTGTTGGCGCAGCAACGGCACCTTCATTTTTGGCATAAATTGTTTGGTAACGCTCCTCATCTTCTGGCTCAACATCTCTGTTGATGTATTTGGGCAAAGGGGTTTGACCAAGATCTGTTAATTTTTTTCTAAATTCTTCATAAGAGCCATCATACAAAAAACGAAGCGTACGCCCTCTAGAAGTTGTGTTATCGATAACCTCAGCAACTAAAGATTCATCCTCTCCAAAATAGAGTTTATTTCCTATTCTGATTTTTCGAGCTGGATCTACCAATACATCCCACAAACGTTGTTCTGCATTGAGTTCTCTAAGAAGAAAAACTTCGATTCGAGCTCCTGTCTTTTCTTTATTTCCAAATAAACGTGCTGGAAATACTTTGGTGTCGTTCAGAATCATCACATCGTCCTCATCAAAATAATCTATGACGTCTTTAAACATTTTATGTTCGATGGTTTGTTCTTTCCTGTTAAGGACCATGAGTCGCGACTCATCTCTGTTTTCAGCAGGATATTCTGCTAATAATTCGTTTGGTAGTTTAAAGTCAAAATGCGATAATTTCATGTGTCTATATCTGTTATTTTAAGAAGGTCACTTGCTGTCTGCTTGTGGCAGGCTGGTTTGCTATTAGTCATTCGTTAGGGAAAGACTAATTTTAGCATGCTCGTTTCATATATGATTTTAATGTCAAGCTGCGAATATACGACCTCAAAATAGGCGTTGTCAAGTATTTGAACCTTTATTTTTAGGAATTGGAGATATTGAACCCTAATTGTTTTAAATTCTCCCAGAAATCTGGAAAGGATTTTGAAACGACTTCGGCCTCTTTTATGGAGAATGATGTTTTAAGCGCTAAGGGTGCAAACGCCATCGCCATGCGATGATCGTTATAGGTTGCTACAACTGCACCAGAACTCAAGGGTTTGGGATTTAAGAGCTGTAAGCTATCATCGGTAATTTCAATGGATGTTCCGAATTTATGAATTTCATTTTTCAAGGCCTCTAAACGATCGGTTTCTTTAATTTTCAAGGTGTGTAACCCAATAAGATTACACTTTATTTGAAGTCCTAGACAGCTTACCACAATAGTTTGTGCAATATCTGGCGCATTGGCTAAATCTAAATCTAAGCTTTCTGGTAAGTTGTTATTAATTTTTTTTATGTTGATTTTAGACCCTTCAAAAGTTGTTTGAACCCCTAAGTGAGTGTAAATCTCTTGCAAAACCGAATCGCCTTGTAAACTGTCTTTTTTATAAGTACTTAAATTAATTTGAGTCCCCACTGGGCTCAAAGCTATAATACTATAAAAATAGGATGCTGACGACCAATCCGATTCTACAACAATCGTTTTTGAAACGGTTTCTAAATAGGGTTTCACTTGTATCACTTGACCGTCAAAGCGGGTTTCAACGCCAAGTTGCTCTAATAATGAAAGAGTCATTTTGATGTAAGGAACTGAAGTGATTTTGCCTTCAAGGTGTAATGTCAATCCATTTTTTAGTTTGGTCGCCATCAGTAACAATGCGGAAATATACTGACTACTCACATTTGCTTTCATTCGGACTTCATCCTTGCGTAGCATTTTTCCTGTAATTCGTAAGGGGGGATACCCTTCCTCTTTGTCGTATTCTATATCTGCTCCTAGAGCTCTTAGAGTGTCCACCAAAATTTTAATTGGACGTTCTTGCATTCTTTGTGATCCTGTCAGTAAGGTTGTCTTGCCTTCTAAAGTCGCAAAATAGGCAGTCAAAAAACGCATGGCGGTTCCGGCGTGGTGAATATCAACGACAGTCGGTTCGGAATTTAATGCTTTGAGCATGTACTGACTGTCATCTGAATTAGAGACGTTTTGAATCTCCAAATTTTTAAACAGTGCTTTTAGCAATAAGAGTCGGTTGGACTCACTTTTAGACCCTGTAATCGTAATATCGGTACTTAGGTTTGGAGTTGAATTTTGAAGAAAAAGATGCAAAATTTATTTTAATTTTTCGTTGCTATGATGACGGTTGTGATCCCGTTTGGTTTTTAACGCTAACTTTTTATCAAAAGCGTCTTGCAAATTTACACCAGTTTGATTGGCTAAACAAAGAACAACGAATAAAACATCGGCTAATTCTTCGCCAAGATCTTTATTTTTATCGCTTTCTTTTTCGCTTTGTTCGCCATAACGTCTTGAGATAATACGAGCCACTTCGCCTACTTCTTCTGTGAGTTGCGCCATATTAGTGAGTTCGTTAAAATAGCGAACACCATGTGCGTTAATCCAATTATCGACGGTTTTTTGTGCGTTTTGAAGGTTCATTTTATGAGAAAATTATTGAACTACTAAACTAGTCATTGTTCAAAAGAAATCAAATTATATTCACTAAAATAACGGCATCAATAACAACTCCTTATTCTCTGACTTTTGAATCTATAATAATTGTTACAGGGCCATCATTCAAAAGCGCGACTTTCATATCTGCACCAAACGCACCTGTTTGGATGGGTTGTCCTAAATCATTTTCAAATTGACGCACAAATTGCTCGTAGAGTGGTTTTGCTATTTCGGGTTTGGCAGCTTTGATATAACTGGGGCGGTTGCCTTTTTTTGTTTGTGCATACAGCGTAAACTGGCTCACCACAATCGCCGATCCTTTGCTGTCCTTCAGAGAGGTGTTCAAAAGACCGTCGGCATCATTAAAAATACGGAGATTGGTTAGTTTGTTACTTAGCCAACGAATATCTTCGGGAGTATCGGAATCCGTAACCCCTAAAAGAACTAACAATCCAGAAGCGATCTCCGCCACTTTTTTTCCTTCAATGATAACGCTTGCTTCTGACACTCTTTGAATCAACGCTCTCATTTTGGCTCGTAGTTATCCGTTCGGTAATGTTCGTCATCCCCTTCCAAAATTTGTGTGTAGCTTTTGTAGCGTGAGGCTGCTATTTGATTGTTTTCGAGGGCTAATTTAACCGCACATTGAGGCTCGTGTAAATGCAGACAATTGTTGAATTTACAGGATTGTTTTAAGGCAAATAACTCTGGAAAATAATGATCGACTTCGGCGGGTTCCATATCCACAACACCAAATCCTTTAATTCCTGGGGTATCAATAATTCGAGCATCAAAGCTCAAATCAAACATTTCTGCAAAGGTTGTGGTGTGCTGTCCTTGTTTGTGTTGGTCTGAAATTTCTTTTGTTTTTATATTCAATCCAGGTTCAATCGAATTTACTAAGGTCGATTTTCCAACACCTGAATGTCCTGCAAACATGCTAGATTTTCCAGTCATTAAAGTTTTAACGGCTCCAATGTTCTCACCTGTTGTAGCCGAAATGCTTAAACATTGGTAGCCAATACCCTCATAGAGTGCTGATAATTCTTGAACAATTTTTTGAGTGGGTTCATCATTAACATCAATCTTATTAAAGAGTAAAATAGCTTTAATAGCATAGGCTTCGGTGGTTGCTAAAAAACGATCGATAAAGCTTGTAAATGTTGGGGGGTTATCAATTGTAATTAACAAAAATACTTGGTCAATGTTACTCGCAATTATATGGGTCTGTTTAGAGAGGTTGACCGATTTCCGAACGATATAATTAGTCCGTGGGTGAATGGTTCTAATGACTCCTGTTTCAGTATTATTACTTGTTTCTAAATCAAAATCTACACGATCTCCAACCGCTAAAGGATTGGTGCTTTTAATTCCTTGTATTCGGAATTTTCCTTTGATACGGCACTCATAGAACACTCCTTCTTGAGATTTAACAGAGTACCAACTCCCTGTAGACTTATAGACAGTTCCTATCATTAGTGTGTTTAAATATATAGACAAAGAAACACATTTCTTTTTAATATATTTTCTTCTATCTTTGAATTCTAAATTTTATATACTATGAAAAAATCGATTTTTACATTATTACTGGTTTTTCTATTTTTTAATGACCTAAAAGCTCAAGTAGAGTATAAAGTCATTACTAGTGTAGAATCTATTGTTCCAAGCGGACTTGGAAGATCAAGAATAATCAGTGCAAACGAAACGAAAAATTACAAAGATTATACATCAACCCAAACTGCTGATGACAATTCTAGAAATAAATCCGACAGAGACGATATTAGGGTAAAAGGGTTTGATGAAACCAAGCTTTTAAATTTTTA
>Ga0209555_10000850_pt1 | contig 24805 bp, 18 predicted proteins | sample SaaInl85LU_5_DNA_FD_184643 | JGI IMG/M metagenome (GOLD analysis project Ga0209555, IMG submission 184643) | Marine microbial communities from expanding oxygen minimum zones in the Saanich Inlet - ESP_85LU_5_DNA (SPAdes) (version 2) | ecosystem: Environmental > Aquatic > Marine > Intertidal... | reverse complement strand
CAGGCATTTTTTTTGGTTTCATATTTAACAAAATAATAATATGTTGTTCAATTAAAATTTAAATTGTATCTTGGGAAGATATTCTCAATACATAAAAAACATGAAAAAAAATTACTTATTAGCATTTTTGCTAGCTGCATATACCACAATCAGTGGGTTTGGGCAAATAACAGCTCCCTTCACGGAGTCATTTAATTCGGCAACAACTTTCCCTGCTAGTTGGACCTTGTATACCACTGCTGGTTCAAATTGGCAAGTAACTGGGATAATGGGTTACGGTGGTTCTGGGATTACAGATCACACTGGTGTTACTGGTAGTTCTAGGGCTTGGGTCGATTTATCAGGGACAAATGATTCCATAACGATGACTTCTGATACCATCGATGTATCGGGATTAACTAATCCAGAGCTGAATTTTTGGCACAACAATGATCTAACTGGATATACCTTGACTCCTTTGAACTTGCTCATGGTTGAAGTTGTGGATACCGCAGGAGACTGGGTTATTCTGGATACCATTCAACAAAGTAACTTAGGCGTTTGGTCTGAGCATTTTTATTTGTTAGCTCCTTATGTAAAATCAAACTATGTGATTGTGCGATTTAGAGTAGAGTCTGGCGGAAATTCAAGCGATTTCTATCAAGATTTGGCGATTGACGATATTAGTGTAAGGGAGTATACTCCTTGTAGAATGCCAATGAGTTTGGCTTCTGATTCTATTACAACTTCTAATGCTAAGTTGTTATGGGCAGCAAGTTCTACTGATACTGCTTGGAGAATTGAATGGGGTCCTTTGGGGTTTGTTCAAGGAACAGGTACTTTGGTTACATCAGCAAATCAGTTTGATTACTTAACAAGTTTAAATCATTCTTCTGATTATTCTTTTTATGTTCAAGGATTTTGTTCAGGTGGTGACACATCAATGTGGGCAGGACCGCACTCTTTTAAAACATTATGTTTGGCAGATACTATTCCATATCTAATGGATTTTAATTCTTGGCCACCAGCATGTTGGGATATGAGTGGAGGTGTTAACCCGTGGTTATCTTATACTGGTACTTCTGGATATGCGGAAGCAGATTTCTGGAGTAAATCTACAGGAGATTATCTAATGACCTCTATTCCTGTTTACACAGATCAGCACACGAGAGTCAAATTTAAGTGGTCGCACCAATTTAATACAACCTACCCAGATGACTCATTGAGGGTAATGGTGAAACTGGATACGGATACTACTTGGGAAACAGTTTGGTCTTCAAATAGTTTAGTTAGTTTTGAATCCAATGACGGTGCTGGATCAACAACTCCGGGTACATTCGTGTCAGAATCTATCATTTTAGATTCTACAAAATACAAGAATGCCAATGTAATGGTGCGATTCCAAGCATTTACGGATTACGGGCCAGATTTGTTTATTGATGATGTGGTTATAGAAGAAATACCTACTTGTCCTGAGCCAAGTCTTTTGTCCCACTACGCATTGTTTTATGATTCCGTAGCTCTTAAATGGACAAACGGATTAGCGGACAGTATTTGGGAAGTACAATATGGCACTTCTGGTTTTACTTTAGGTACCGGTACAACTATTATTGATAATAACGATTCCATTGCATTTGGAGGATTAACCCCCTCAACAACTTACCAAGTTTATTTAAGAAGTATTTGTAAAGTTGGTGATTCTAGTTCATGGATAGGACCATACAACTTTACTACTCCTTGCTCATTTTATACACCTCCTTACTCTGAAGACTTCACGACTTACTCATTTTCCGTAAACCCAACATGTTGGGAAGTAGCTCAAGGACAACTTACGGTGAATTCTTCTCTTACAATGGGAACTTCTCTATGGACAAATAGACAATTTGCTAACAATGGACTAGGGAACAATTCTGCAGTAATGAATATTTACTTTACAAATAGATTTGAGTGGTTAATTTCTCCTTCTATCGATTTAGGTACAGGAACGACTCCATATCAAGTAGAATTTGATGTGGCAATTACAGACTATTTTACAGCTGCTGCACCTTCAGCTGCTGGCGGACTGATGGGAGCAGATGATAAATTGGCTTTGGTTATTTCAACTGATAACGGTGTGACTTGGTCAGATACAAACATCCTGGAGTTATGGGATACGAGTAATATGCCTTCATTTACAGGTGATTATTTCTATTACAATTTAACGGCCAATGGTTACACAGGATTGGTTAAATTTGGATTGTATGCGGAATCCTCTATTTCAAATGAAGATAATGATGCCTTTATTGATAATTTTGCTGTTGTTCAAGTCCCTACATGTCCACGACCTTTAGGATTAACTTTTGATAGTGCTACACAAACTACGGCCAACATTAGCTGGACAAACGGAGCAGCTGATAGTTCTTGGATTCTGGAATATGGAACTCCCGGATTTACTCAAGGTACAGGGACTTTGGTTAATTCTGGAACGAACCCAGCTCAAATTACTGGATTGTCTGCAAGTACGTGTTATGATGTGTATATGAGAAGTATATGTACAGCAGGAGATTCTAGTTTATGGATAGGTCCATTAAGATTTTGTACAGATTGTGCTCCAGTAGTGGATTTGTGCGAGGATTTTGAAGCCTATTCTTCAGGGTTACCAATTTGTTGGGAACAATTTGTTGTTACCACAGGTTCTTCTTCTGTTCAAGTTTCAACATTTGGAGGTAACGTAGCTCCGGCTTCAATCCAGATGAATTCAGGATCTGATGCTTCTTCAACTATTATTTTGATATCCCCGGAAATGACTGCGTTAACAGCAGGAACTCACAGAGCAACTTTCTGGTTGGATGGATCTTTTACACCTGATACTACATTGATTATTGGGACAATGTCAGATCCAACTAATCCAGCAACTTTTAGTCCTTGGGATACGATTAATGATATTTCTTCTGCTTACCAGCAGTATAGAATACCATTTGATACCTATGCAGGTACTGATACCAGAATTGCATTTTTATACAACCCAACTGCTACATTCAGAACAATAAATATGGACGATTTCTGCTTTGAGGAAATACCATCATGTGAAAAAGCACCGTCTGTGCAATTATTGAATGCGGGAGTAGACTCCACTTCACTAAATGTAGGATGGAATATTGACACAACTCAGGTTAGTTACATAGTGGCATATGGCCCAACAGGTTTTGATCCTATTACTAATCCTACCGGAGGAGACACAATAACTTCTAACACAAACTTTAAATCAATTGTTGGATTACAGCCATTGACTGAATATTGTGTTTGGGTAAAAGCTGTTTGTACCAACGGGGATACAAGTTTCTGGAGCGGACCGTTCTGCGGAGAAACTGGATGTCCTGCTTCTACACCAGTTCCTTATACACAAGACTTCTCTGGATATACTAATACAGAAGCTCCAATTTGTTGGCAAGAAGCACAGGGGCCGCTTGGTGGAGGTTCAACCGGAGCTGCCATATCTTACGGAACTTCTAATTGGGCACCTGATGGTTTTGCGAATTCAGGTACTACTGGTGCTGCAAAAATAAATATTTACTCAACAAATAGATTTGAATGGATAGTCTCGCCTTCCATCAACTTGGGAAGCGATCCCAATCAGACCTTTATTATTGAATTTGATATTGCAATGACGGACTATGCTAACACAACAACTGGTGTTGTTGGTTATGATGATACCGTGGCGTTTGTTGTTTCTTATGACGATGGACTTACTTGGAGCCAGTCTAATATAATTGAGTCTTGGGACACAAGTAATGTTCCTTCAAACACTGGCGATCATTTTCATCATATTTTAAGAAATAAAACGGGTGTTGTAAAGTTCGGTTTTTATGCAACTTCCACCGTGAGTAATGAAGACAATGATTGGTTTATTGATAATTTTAGTATCAGAGACACTGTTTTTGTTGGGTTAGAGGAGAAAAAAGAATTGGCTAACTTTGTAGTCTATCCAAATCCTAACACTGGGGTATTTACTGTGTTAAACGAAGGTGGTGCAAATCAAACCAGTATAAAGGTTCTAGACATTCAAGGTAGGGTGGTATATGATGAAAATTATTTCTTCAATACCAATGGACGAAAAGTAATTGATGTGAACACATTGAAAGCTGGAGTTTACTTACTACTAATTCAAAGTGAAGGGAAACTGGAGCAACACAGATTAATAATAAATAAATAATTTAGCCTAAATGGTAGACTTAAAATTGAGTCTAACCTTCAATTTATAATCTAAGCTGAGCAACTACTAGTTGCTCAGCTTTTTTGTTTGGAGGAGTTTTACAAGTCTCTACAGTAGACTTTTCGGGTTTTGCTCCTGAGCTAAAACAAAATTTGAGAGATTAAAAAATTAAAAAACCATTCTAAATCAAATCGTTTAATAGAAAATAACTTTCCGAAATAGCGTTCAGGAAAAATACGTCATATTCATTGGGTGGTTTAAGCAAACTGGGTTCCTAAATCGAACCAAGTGGATTCTTAAATTAAATATTAGTCTGAAAATTTAACATGTGATTTGTTTATAAGTGCATTTAAACTAATCAAAAGTTCATTTAAAACAATTAAAAACAAAAGATTTGATGAAAGTTAGATCTTCCACTATTTTAGTTACCAATAGATTTATTAATTAAGAATAATTTGACATGGTAAATAAAATCACATTAGCTGGAGTTTTAATAGTTTTTTTAAGTTTGGGGATAGACGCTCAAGTTCTGATATCGGAAGGATTTGAAGGTGCCCCAAGTTCTCATATTTGGAAAAATGCGTCAGGAAATACCTCGCGATTTCTACCCAATTCCGCCATCTTTCACAGTGGTTCCTACTCGGTAAGGAATGAATACGTTAATAATTCTTCAGACACATTATTTCATTCGGGTGTTTTGGATTTAACAACAACTACCTCCCCTCAATTAATATTTTGGCATATCTGTAAGCTTTTAGAATTTTCTGACGAAGGTCAAGTATATATTTCAACTGATAGCGGAGTTACTTACACTGCTTTGCCAGCCTCTTCCTACTTAGGGACTTCTTCTGGAACAGATGGCTATGTTGCCTCAGGTTATTTTAATGAAATGTCTTACCCTATTTGGTCCTCCGTTACCTCGCCTATTCTCAATTCCTGGTGGAGGAGAGAGTCTTTTGATTTATCCGCTTATACCTCATTTGATAAAGTAAAAATAATATTTGTTCTTGCTTCTGATTTTTTTGGCGCCACCGAAGGATGGTACCTTGATGATATTTCTGTCGAAAATGTGACCTGTCCCAATGTTACAAGTATCAGTGATTTTGGAACAAGTTCTGATACCACTACTATTACATGGTTGGCAAGTAGTTCAGACTCGCTATGGGAAGTCCAATACGGAATTTCGGGTTTTTCTGTTGGAACAGGTACTTTATCTGGTTTTGTTAGTACGGATACAGTGGGGGTAGGTTCTTTGTTTTCCAATACCACATATGAAATTTATGTTCGAAATATTTGTAAAGCTGGAGACACAAGTTCGTGGTACGGTCCCCACTCTTTTACAACTCTTTGTAGTGCTTTTGTTCCACCTTATACGGAAGATTTTAGTTTAATGGCTACCTCAAACAGTCTCCCAACATGTTGGGAGGAGGCCCAAGGAATGTTAACAGTAAATTCAACATTAACCAATCAACCACACCAAGTTTGGGGGTCTAAAGCATTTGCCAATGTGACGGGCGGATCTAAGGCGGCAGTAATTCAATTTGGTGGTTTCGGATTTGGTGGAGGATATGATTGGCTCATTTCACCTTCATTTGATTTAGGGATGGGTGCTGGACCATATCAGGTAGAATTTGAAATGGCTTTTACTGATATGAACAATCCGACTATTTCGTCTTCAGGAATAACAGGAAGTGATAAAATTGCCCTTCTTATATCCGAGGATAACGGAGTCACTTGGTCAGACACCAACATTCTTGCCTTGTGGGACTCTAGTACTTTACCTCCATCACATACAGGTGAATTTGTTGCTCGTAATATAACTACTGCTGGCTATTCAGGTCAAGTTAAATTTGCTTTTTATACCAAAAGCAATTCAACCTTTGATATGGATGAATTGTTTATCGATAACTTTTCAGTAGTACCAGTTCCAACTTGTCCGAGACCCTTACAATTAACTTTTGATAGCGCCACTTTAACGACAGCTTATTTGAGCTGGACTAATGGTGCCGCTGACCTCTCATGGCAGTTTGAATATGGATCTCTTGGATATACTCAAGGATCAGGAACACCGATAAATTCAGCATCCAATCCTGCTCAAATTACAGGATTAAATCCTGGTACTTGTTATGATGTTTACCTCAGAAGTATCTGTACTGTGGGCGATTCAAGTGCATGGATTGGACCCTTGACATTTTGTACTGAATGTGCTGCTGTTTCTGATTTATGTGAAGATTTTGAGGGTATCGTTTCGGGATTGCCAATTTGTTGGAAACAAATGGTTTCTACTTCAGGATCTTCTCGCATTCAGGTAAACACATTTGGTGGGAATTCTGCCCCTGGGGCAATAGAAATGAATTCAGGAAATGATTCCACCTCAACGATTATGCTGGTTTCTCCTGAAATGACGGGTTTAACTGCAGGAACTCACAGAGCAATATTTTGGTGGAAGAACTTGTCATTAACTTTAGTGTCTGATACAGTTGTGATTGGAATAATATCAGATCCTACAAATATATCTACATTCACACCATGGGATACCCTCAACATTCATTCACCTTCTTATATAGAATATAAAATTCCTTTCGATACTTATACGGGAACAGATACCCGAATAGCATTTTTATATGAACCAACTGCTAAACAAAGAGCTATAAGTATGGACGATTTCTGTTTTGAGGCCATTCCTTCTTGTGAAAAAGCTTCTGCTATTCAACTGTTAAACGCTGGTCAAGATTCTAACAGCCTCAATGTTGGATGGAATACCAATGCTAGTCACGCGAGTTACATGTTGGCTTATGGTCCATCTGGTTTTAATCCAGTTACACAACCAACTGGAGGAGATACTATAGTTTCAACCGCTAACTTTGCATCAATACTAGGCTTGAATCCTATTACAGAATATTGTGTTTGGCTGAAGGCAGTTTGTTCAAATGGAGATACGAGTCTTTGGAGTGGACCTTTCTGTGGAGAAACGGGTTGTCCTTCTTCCCTTGCGATTCCCTATTTCCAAGATTTTTCTGGTTATGCTTCGTCATTTCCAGAGGATATATTTCCTGCTTGCTGGGTAGAAGGTCAAGGAAAATATACAGCGGGAGTAAGCCCTACCACCCAATCCTCCTATTGGACTGCTGGCGGATTTGGCAATGTTGGAACAACGGGAGCTGCTATCATGGATTCTTGGAACACTCAGACAAATGAGTGGATCATATCACCCTCCATAGATCTAGGAGCTTCTGCAGCGGGAAGACATATAAGAATTGAGTATGACGTGTCAGCTACAAAAAGAATCGGAAATACAGCTGCAATATTTGGGCAAGACGATTCCTTGGTATTTATGATTTCTCGTAATAATGGAGCATCTTGGGATAATGCTGGAATATTAAATGTTTTCGATAGGTTGAATAACCCTGCATCTGCGGGTGATCATATCGTCTTAGATTTGCCCAACGAAATGGGTATGGTAAAGTTTGCATTCTATGCCGTATCAAAGTATGAAAACTCTGATGTAGTTGTTCAAATAGACAACTTTCGCGTATACGACAGTACATTTACCAGCCTGACTGAAATTCAAGAATTAGATGACTTTAAGGTATATCCTAACCCTAATTCCGGTGAATTTGTAGTTGAGAATCAAGGAAGTTCTATTAAATCTAGTGTAGTATTATTAGACATCCAAGGTAGGGCGGTATATAAAGAAACATACTTCTTTAATGCCAACGGAAGAAAAGTAATTGATGTGAACTCATTGAAAGCTGGAGTGTACGTATTGTTAATTCAAAGCGAGGGGGAATTAGAACAGCACAGAATAATTATCAATAATTAAGGAAGAAAAAGAAGCTCTTATCCTCTCCTGTGAATGTATTTTTCCATTTGTGTTATTTGATCCTTCAGTTCTTTTGATTGAGGATTCAGTTGCTTCGCTTTTTTAAAGTAATTGTTTGCAGGTCCAAATTTTCTAGATTGCATTTCGAGTCCAGCCAATTGAAGGTAAGCAGTTGCTTTTGTTTCTTTGTCGCCCAATCCCTTGTCGAGCGCGATTCTTAAATTCTTTTTGGCTTCACTCATTTTACCATTTTGAGCAGCAATCATTCCGAGTTGCAAATAGGAAGAACCTTCTCCGGCACTTCCCAATGCTTTACTTTTGCTTTTTATGCTCTTGTTCATAAGAGACTCTGCAGAAGTAAAATCTTTTTCGGCCATGGCCATGTTGGACTGAAGCATGTAAAAACCTTGTCTCACAGGTTTGAATAATAACCTTGGAAAATACACTTGTTTGATGTATTTTTTAGCAGTATCCATATCACCACTTTGAATAGCTTCTTGAATAAAGCGAATTGGCCCAAAGAAAACGTGGGAACCTATAGCAATGAAGGCAAGAATTAAACTAAACCAGAACCAACCATCGTAGCGCGTAAAACCAAGAGCAATTGTGATTGCAACCAGGGCAAGCCCAATATAAAGTCTAAATTGTAAGAGTTTTTTGTAGATCGTCAACCAAATCATAGTATTTGCGTGTGTTTAAATTATTCTGCAAATTTAGTGAAAAATGACTGACTGAACCCAATGAAAATATGGATTAAAACGGATTTATTTTAGTTTGTGAGAGTAATACCCTCCTTTTTTTCTTATCTCCCGATATATTTTATTTGCTTCTTTATGTTTTCCGCTATTTTCGTAGCTATTAGCGATGAACCATTGGGCATCTTCTTCAAAAAAGTCGAAGCCGTTGTTTTGAGCTTTTTCAAAATAGGAAATAGCCTTGGTGTAGCTTCCTAGTTCGTAAAGGCAATAACCTAAATAAAACTCCGCGTTTACATCTCTCGGGAATTGTTCCAGAATAAGATTAAAATTAGAGATGGCATTGGTAAAATTTCGCTCTTTCATAAAGTAACACGCTTGTTTCAAAAATTCTCTGTAGGTGTAGGTGTTTCGAGTAAACTCTTGTTCTAAAATGGAGTTATTTTCCTTCAGGTTCGCCTGACTCGCAGCTGTTCCCGTGAATTCTTGCTCTGTTTCGATAGTGTGTGTGTAGATTTGAGAATAATCTACGGCTAAGAATCCAAAAAAGCCGATTGCTTTGGTTTTTGCTTTTTTTACTGAATAATCTGTTTTTTCTTGAAACTCAATAGCGGTTAAGTTCATTTTTGGCAGTTCTATTTGCTCTCTTATTGGTGCTTTTTTATTTTCAGAAACCGATTTATTTTCACTTTGTTTAGGTTTGACTCTTACAGAAACAGGGATGCTGTTTTCTTCCAATTCATTGTCCATTCCTACAAATTGCTCCACAGGTCCACTTGTTGTTTTGTCTTCAATGTTTGTGTGGTTTCCGGTTAGTTGATTTAATTTTGTATCCTCAACAGTTTCGGTTGGGAAAATAAAAAATGCAACAGCAGCGGTTATCACAATCAAAGCAATTGTGTTCACCCATTTCCAGCGTTCTGATTTTCCGGCATTAAATTCTGGTATTTCTGAAAGGGCATCGGGGAAGTCCTGAAATCCTTCTATGGCTTCAGATAGAAATGAATCCGATTCAGCATTTTTTTCTACCATCTTTTTTTCTGAAGGAGACAATGAATTCTCGAAATAAGCGGTCAAAAGCTCGCTCATTGATTTTTCTGATATGGGGTTAGTTGAGTTCATTTTCTTTGTTTATGATTTGGAGAGTTCTTTGTTCATCATAAGCTCCAAGTTTCTCTTGCCATTTTGGATGTTGCTTTTTACTTCCTTGATGCTAAATTGGGTCTGTTCAGCAATTTCGGCATAGCTTTTTTTATTCAAATAAAAGAGTTCGATACACACTCGTTGATTCCCTTTAAGTGAGGGTATTACTTCCTCCAAGAGGTTGAGTAACCTTTCTTTTTCTTCTAGTTTTTCCAGGTTATTTTCTTGACTAATTTGTACGTTTTCAATGTCAGTAAATGAAGCTTTTTTCCTTTTTCTCAAAGCCATCAGACATTCGTTTTTTGTGATTTGAAAAAGCCAAGGCTTTACAGTTAAAACTTCAGTCTTTAGTTCTTTATTCATGAGTTTTTCAAATACTTTCATCAGGTTGTCCTGAGCCTCATTTTTATTTTGTAGATATTTTAAACTTACACCCAAAACCAAAGCAGAATAACGAACATACAGTTCTCCGATATAGGCTTTGTCTTTCGATTTCCTATACTGAAGAACTAATTGTTCATCATTCATAGTTTTTATATGTTTTTGTTTTTTGCTCAATGCTTTTAGATGATGGCCTTTTATTTTGGATGGCTGTGTATAAAGATACAATTTAAGGATAAGTAACTCCTTGTTTTGCCATTCTTTGATTATATAAATCAAAGTAACTTTTTGTTTCAATTTCTATTACACCTCCAGATGTATCGCCATATTTTGCGGGTAATCCTCCGGTAAATACTGCGTAGCTCTTAATAGAAACTGCCGGAACAGAAGGCATAGCTCCTTGAATTTTTAGACCATCGAGGTAGGTAGAAATTCCATTACTTCTGGAGCCTCTGAAATATACTTCTTGAGTAGACTCATTGATTGTGAATGCACCTTCTCCGATTACTTTTAAAAGATTTGCAGGATTCCTTAATTCTGCCATTTTCCCCAATTGTTCTGCTTGCAGTGTTGGTTTAGATACTTCGTAAGGGTCAATCAATGGATTTACATATTCAACTTTTGTATAGGTCGTTAACATTCCAGAAGTATCAAAAAGAAATACGGTATCGCGGTACGCTACTTGCCCAGATTTTACTGTTATTGATTTTCTGGATGTGGCCTTTCCCATATAAGATACTTCAAGAATATAAGTTCCTGGTTGCAAAGACCCGATTAAGAACTTCCCTTTTTCATCTGATGTAGAGCCAATTGTATTTCCAACGTGAGTTACTTTGGCTGTTGCAAAAAATAGGGGTTCTTCGGTGTCCCCATCAAATATGTATCCTTTTATTTGTCCTACGTCAGATTGTCCGTTTGCCTGTATCCCTCCTATCAGAAGAAGTGCAAGAAAGAGTAATTTAGTTGTTTTCATGGTGTTTGTTTTATAGAATTAAAAAATATGTTTTTTGCCGGTCTTTGGTAATAAGATGCAGGGCATAGATTAATTCCATAAAAAAAATCAAAAAACTTTTTGAAGCTGTCTTCTAAGTAATTCAATTTACTTTTGTGCATGGATTCTCTGTCACAAAAAAAGGCAGGTGATTATTTGAGAAAATCAGAAATCAATGACAAGAGCTCAAGAGGTTGTTCGGCATGTACCCAGTGTCCCGCGTTTTCAATGGTTGCTATTTCCGAATTAGGAAATAGTGATTCTATTCGTTCAAAATCAGAATTTAAAATGTAGCCAGAATTTCCACCTCGGATAAAAAGTGTGTTTAAGGGAATAGGAAATGGTATCTCTGTTACGTCAATAACTTTTTCTATGTTTTCTGTCAACATAGCTAAGTTCATTTTCCAGGAGTAACCTCCTTCTTTTTCTCGATTCAAGTTTTTTAACAGAAACAAACGAGTGCCGTCATTAGAAATAATTTTTTTCATTTCTTCATCTGCCTCTCTTCTCGAGGTGATGGAGGTTAAATCAAGCGAATAAAGAGCCTTTATTATTTCATCGTGATGTGGGGCGTATTGTTTTGGAGCAATGTCTACAATGATTAATTTATCTACATAATGAGGGAATTCGACCGCAAACGTCATCGTTGTTTTTCCACCCATAGAGTGTCCGATGATGGTAACCTTATCAAGTTGTTCGTCTTGTATCAGTTCGGCAACATCTTGAGCCATTTCTTGATAAGAAAAACCGGAACTGTGAGGAGACTTTCCATGATTACGCAAATCAATCAGATATACCTTGTGATTTTCTGCTAATTGTTTTCCCAGTGTTTGCCAATTATCCAAAGAACCAAACAGTCCATGTAAAATGAAAAGAGGTTTTCCTTCGCCAAATGTTTTAAAGTTCAGTTTCATCTATATCTTTCTTTATGATCTTTTTTCTTTATCCAAAAGACTGCATTTCAATCAGCTTGGTATAAGTTCCATTGAGGGCGATGAGTTCCTCGTGGTTTCCTCTTTCGATTATTTCTCCATCTTGCATTACTAGGATTTCATCGGCATGTTGAATGGTAGATAGGCGGTGTGCAATAATGAGAGAGGTTCTGTTTTTCATTAAGTTATTTAGAGCGTCTTGAACTAGTTTTTCGCTCTCTGTGTCAAGTGCTGAGGTAGCTTCATCCAAAACCAATATGTCAGGGTTTTTTAACACAGCTCGAGCTATACTAATTCTTTGTTTTTGTCCGCCCGATAACTTTCCTCCACCGTCTCCAATATTCGTGTCGTAACCTTGAGGCAACTGAAGGATAAAATCATGTGCATTAGCAATTTTTGCTGCTTCTTCAATTTTTGCTGGTGTGGAGTTTTCAATACCAAAAGAAATGTTATTCGAAACGGTATCGTTGAACAAAATCGCTTCTTGGGTTACTACTCCCATTAAACTTCTTAAATTTTTGAGGGTGGTATCTTTAATGTTGACAGAGTCAAGGGTGATTTCTCCTTCTTCGATGTCATAGAACCTAGGAAGTAAATTGGCGATAGTACTTTTTCCAGATCCTGATTGGCCCACAAGGGCAACTGACTTTCCTTTTGGAATTTCAAAGTTTATGTTTTTGAGAACATAGTCATCAGTATATTTGAATTGAATATTCTTGAATCCAACTGAGTTTCTGAGTGTAGCTATTTTAGTAGGGTTTTTTGGGTCAACAATCGTATCATCGGCATGTAGAATTTCGTTAATTCTATCCATGGAGGCAATTCCTCTTTGAGCATTTGAAACGGCATCTGTCAAGGATTTTGCCGGAGCTATAACTGTATAGAATATAGCGAGGTAACCGATAAGTGAACTGCCCGTCATTTCTCCTTCAAAAACTAGGTTTCCTCCATAAAGCATGGTAGAAATAATAACCGAAACGCCTAAAAATTCGCTCAGAGGAGAAGCTAAATCTATACGCCTAAACATCTTTGTCATTTGTTGGGTGTATGTTTCATTTTCAGCTTTAAATTGTTCGCTTTTTATTTTTTCTCCATTAAATCCTTTGATTATTTTTAGACCTGTTAAAGTTTCTTCGGTGGTGGCAATCATATCCCCAATAAGACTCTGAGAATTGGCAGAAGATTTTCGTAGTTTCCGAGTAATAAGAGCAATTATCACAACAATAGGAATCAATAATAAAATGAATAAGGACATTTTTGGGCTCTGAAAAATAAGCCAGCTAATGGTAATAAAGATAGCAATTGGGTCTCTGTAAACTGCCTCTAAAGAACGAAGAACAGACCATTCAATTTCTTTTACGTCATTTGTCATTTTACTAATAATATCTCCTTTTCTTTCACCCGAAAAGTAGGAAATAGGCAAAGACAGCATTTTATTATAAATTTTGTTTCGGTAATCTCTCACGATTCCATTTCTTACACCAGCCATAAAATATAAGGCGGCATATCGAGCAAAGTTTTTAGCCAATATCATTGAAATAATTACACCACAAAGTACGAGTAACAATTCGAATTTTGAGTGACTCTGTAAAAATTGGGCCATCCAATAATTTCCATGCTCCTGAAGACTTTCGTTATTAAAGGAAAGTGCAGATGGCGCTGGTTGATTTGCCAAGTTTTCTAATTTATCTGGACTAAAAAGTGCCTCTAAGAATGGCATGAAAAGCACAAATGAAAAGAGACCGAATAGTACCGCTAGTAGATTAAAAAAAACATTGAGTCTTAAACTAGTTTTGTAGTCTTTAGCTAGGGAAATTATGGTAAAAAAATTTTTCATAAATGGGTTTGGCTCCTCAAAGGTACTCGAATATCGGGATAATTGAATTGAATTGAGTTCGTTTTGAGGATTAAAAGTAATAATTTCTGTAATTTTACGCGAACCCAAAAAGGAAGGAATCATGGCGAGTATAAGGCAAAATAAAATAGCGGAATTGTTGAAGAGAGAATTGAGTATGATTTTTCAGCAAAATGCCACAGGGTATTGCAAGGGAGCAATGGTTACGGTAACCATTGTAAGAGTTACAAAAGACTTGTCGATGGCTAAAGTTTACCTTAGTATTTTTGGCGGAAAAGACAACAAGGATTCGTATAAGGAAATTGTTAAAAAATCTGCTCAAATCAGAAGTGAGTTGGCTAAAATTGTAAAGAATCAATTGAGGAAAACTCCTGAGTTACAATTTTACGTGGATGATTCGTTAGATTATGCTATGAAAATTGACGAATTGTTGAGATAATCCATTTTTTTTGAATCTCCCCTTTCACATAGCCAAACGGTATTTATTCGCCAAGAAATCGCAAAACATTATCAATGTGGTAAGTATGATTTCGGTGATAGGGATTGCTGTTAGTACCATGGCTATGGTGATTGTGCTATCTGGGTTTAATGGAATTGAAAAGATAGTGGCTGATTTATATAATTCTTTTGATCCTGATTTAAAAGTGACATTAAAAGAGGGGAAAACTTTCCAAACCAATCAAATAGACAGTGAGAAAATAAAGCAGCTAGAAGGAGTAAGTTTTGCAAGTTTGGTAATTGAAGAAACTATCATTTTACAAAATGAAGATAAATTTGAAACTTGCAAGCTGAAAGGTGTGGAACTGCCTTATTTTGATTCCACTTACTTAGATACTTTATTAGTGGAAGGACTTTCGGATTTAGAATATGAAGGAGTGAATTATTGTATTCCAGGGGCTATTTTGCAAAGTAGGTTAGGATTTACCTCAGATCCAAGATTTCAAAATCAATTGACAATTAATGGAATGTTGCGGGATAAAAAAATCTCGATGACAAGCCAGCCGTTCAATCAAAAAAGAATTGATGTTGGAGGCGTTTTCATGACCGGAATCTATGCCAATGATGCCAATTACGTTTTTACTTCCATTGGTTTTGCCGAGGAAGTGCTAGAATATAATAAAGAGGCAACAGGCATTGACGTATTTACCAAGGGACTTTCAGACAGAGGACTAGAACGTGTGCAAACAGAAATAGAAGAAATTGTAGGAGCAAAGTTTAAAGTAGAAACCAGAGAGGAGCAGCATGCACTTATTTTTTCTGCCACAAAAAGCGAAAAAGTGGCTGTTTTCATCATTTTGTGTTTTGTGCTTGTAATTGCTGCTTTTTCGATGATAGCCTCTCTTACTATGCTTATCCTAGAAAAACGTAAAGATGTGTTTACGTTATACTCAGTAGGGTTTACAAAAAAAGAGGTGAGAAGATTGTTTTTTTATGAAGGATTGTTAATCAACTTATTAGGAGGTTTTTTAGGCTTAGTTTTAGGAGTATTTATTTGTTATTTACAAATCTGGTATGGGTTTGTGCCCATTCAGGATTCCATTATCGAATCCCAACCGATAGAAGTAGAAGGGATGGATATTTTGTACATCCTGCTCACCCTAGTTTCTGTAGGGTTAATCTCTTCTTATTTTCCCGTAAAGTATTTAGTAAAACGATTAGAAATTTAGATCAATGGCAAAAAAAATTTTCAAATCGGAGTTTTCGAGGAATGTAGCAACTCTTATGACGGGCAGTACTTTTGCCCAGCTCATTCCACTTTTGTTAATGCCTTTGATAAGTAGGTTATTTTCTCCAGAAGAATTTGGTTTTTTTGCGTTTTATCTTTCTTTGGTGTCGTTTTTTTTGGTTATTTCAAGCGGTAGATATGAGTTAGCAATCTTGCTCCCCAAAGAAGATTCAGATGCGATTAACATACTAGCTTTGTCGTTTTCAATTCTCTTGGGTATCACTGTTTTTTTACTTGCCGTTTTACTTGTTTTTGAGAAAAATATACAAGAAATAATGAATAAACCCGAACTTAATGATTGGCTTGTGTTTATTCCATTGTGCATTTTTTCCGCGAGTGGATACAGAATTTTAACTTATTGGAGTAATCGAAAAAAGAGATTCAAAAACACATCCTTTTCCGTAGTTACTCAAGCAACAATGCGCTCTGCAACATTGTTTACAGGAGGATTATTGAGAAACAATTTTTTCGGTAATAGTGAATCTACAATCGGTTTTTTCAAAACAATAATGAAAAAAAGTAGTTCGGTGCCAACGGGTGTTTCTTCGGTTGGATTGGGAAGTTTTATTGTGAGCTACCTCGTGGGGTTTACCTTGTCATTTGTCTATCTTTTAACTGGTTTTTTAAAGAAAGACTCTTCCGTACTGAAAGAAATAAAGATGAAAAAGATGAAAGAGTTGGCAAAGAAACATGACAAATTTCCAAAAATCAATTCTCTTCATGCCCTAACGGACGAATTAAAAAATGGGGGGGTTACCTTCATTATTTCTTATTTATTTAGTGACATTATTTTGGGGTTTTATAGCATGACTTTTAGAGTGCTAAGAGCTCCATTGTCAGTCATAGGAAATTCTTTTTCTCAGGTATTTCTTCAAAAAGCAGCAGCCATGCACGCGAATAACGAAGATCTATTGCCGTTAATAAAGACAACGGTAAAAAAACTTTCACTAATTGCATTGCCAATTTTCATCCCTATTCTATTGTTTGGACCTCACTTGTTTTCTTTTATTCTGGGTGGAGATTGGGTAATTGCTGGAGAATATGCTCAATACCTTACTCCATGGTTGTTCCTTAATTTTGTTGTTTCTCCTGTTCTCCAAGTAGCAATGATTCTCGAAAAGCAAAAGGAAATATTCATGTTAGCATTGATTGGTAATCTGATCATTATCGTTTCCATTCTTATGGGCGGTTATTTTTTTAATGATATTACCAAAGGGTTTATTCTCTTGTCTTTTTTGCAATTGTTTTACTACTACTTCCTCTACAAATGGGTATTGAATATCAGTCAACAATCTGCCTAGGATTGGGTTACTTATTCACTAATTTGATAAATCAAACCATATCATGTACTTTTATTCTATGCTAAAAAAAGTATTTCGTAAATGTAAAAACTTAGTGTTAGGAGATTCTTTTCCCGCAATGATCAGCGGGTTCAAAAGGGCGGATGGCGTGAAAGTTCAAAATGTAAGGATAAGCAATTCGACTTTCATCGATTCCAAAAGAAACTTGATAATTGGGAACCATGTATTTATTGGTCATTATAATTTTATTGAAGCAAGCAATGGAATAGAAATAGAAGAAGGTTGTCAAATTACCAATTATGTTTCTATTACTTCCCATTCCAGTCACAACTCAATAAGGTTCTATGGTAAAAATTATCGGGGTGCCGAAATGAAGGGATACCTAAAAGGAAAAGTACACATTGGTCAATATACATTTATTGGTCCTCACGTCACAATCATGCCCTCAACTGTGATTGGCAAAGGTTGTCTTATCGCTTCCCATAGTTTCCTAAAAGGTGAGTTTCCAGACTTTTCCATTATTGCAGGAAATCCTGCAAAAGTAGTAGGAGATACAAGAGTAAAGGACAGAGAGTTTTTGAGTGATAACCCAGAATTAAAAGCGAATTACGATGAATGGGCAAACTCTTAACAAATTAAACTTATTCCTTGGGGGCCTCGTCTTGTTTTCTATTTTGTTGTTTCCCGATTTTGTTGTAAAAAGCTCTTTACCAAGGATTCAGTTTATAGATTTTCTTTTGCCTGTCATAATGTTAGTCATTTTTTTACAAAGAAAATTGTTGATTGTTTCTCTTTTGTATAAAATTCTAGCAGTTTTTTTTGGTTGGATTTTACTCACAATTATGATCAATGGTAGGATTGACCAGCTAAGAGATTATTTCGAATTGTACAAAATTCTAAAGTTCGGATGCATTATAGGTTTATTCTCTTTGTTAAATTTTGAAGATGTATTTCACAAAATACTGAAGCCCGTTTTTCTTCTATTGGTAGTGGTAAATCTCTTGCATTATTTTAATGTATTTAATTTCAATTACTTAATTAAGGAATATTACAATGGAGGAATTCATATTGATACATTTGGACTCAATTCTATTGGAGAGCCTGATATCAAACGAATGATTGGTTTTGCGGGAAACCCCAATGTCAATGCGGTTATTTTCTCGTTGTTTTCTCTCATCTTTTTGGTCAGATCACGAGATGAAAAAAGAAGCATCTGGCTGTTTTCAATAGCCACTTTTATGCTGTTTCTGTGTCAGTCAAGAACAAATTTTCTTGCGTTTGTAGTGGTGTTTTTGTCCTATTTATTAGTTTCTAGGCCATTCATTAAACATGATTTCAAACTAATAAGCGCAGTGTTTTTCACCTTCTTTTTAAGTTTTATTGTGTCGAGTAATTCGTACATGCTGTCCTTGATAAATCCGACTGTTGTACAAACTAATTCTGTTATGGGAAGGCTGGAAGTATGGCAGCTTTTGGGTGAGATGATTATTCAAAAACCCATTTTTGGACACGGCCCCAACAAAGACTTTTTTTACGACAGAAATCTCTATCCCGAAAGTGAGTATGTGTTGCAAACGTGGAGATATGGTTTTGTAGGAGTAGGAGTATTCCTAGCCATGTTGTTTTCCCCGCTTTATCATTCAAAAAATGTCAATTTAAAAATGTTGTTTGCACTTGCATTAGCTGTCATTTTGATTAATTCGCTTACCAATAATCCATTCACCGACCGACAGATTAATGTCTTTTTTGCTGCACTAATTGGAGTATTTATCGGTTCCAAGAAAATGATAAACTATGCCTAAAAAATTATTACTTGTTGGTTCTAATTCCTCTATTGCACACGTAAAAAGTTACTACAACTTAGTGAAAGATTACTTTGACGAGGTATTGGTTGTAACCAATGTACCCATCGAGTATTGTGAATTCAAATTAGTTGATTTCTCATTAAAGAATCCGTTTAAAGTCTATACTTCGATCAAGAGAATGAGGTATATTATGAAGGAGTTTGCACCCTCCATTATCCATGTGCATCAAGCAGCAGCCTATTCTTACATTACAGCCAGAGCGAACCTCACACAACTGCCTTTGGTGGTTACTGCTTGGGGTTCAGATGTTCTCATACTACCTCATCGGAATTTTATGTACCGCCACATTGTTAAATTCTCCTTGCGAAAAGCAGATTACCTCACTGCTGATGCACATTATATGGCTGACGAAATAAAAAAAATGGTAAACAAAGAAGTGCTGGTTGCAAATTTTGGCATAGAGTATACAGAGGAAGAAATTCCGGATAAAAAAAAGGTGATTTATTCAAATCGACTTCATAATCCATTGTACAGAGTGGATCAAATTATTATCGGGTTTGCAGAATTTTATAAAAGAAACAAAGAGTGGAAGTTAATAATAGGCGCGAATGGAAGCGAAACAGAAACGCTTAAGAAACTGGCTTCTTCTTTGCTTCCCCCAACCGCTTATGAATTTATAGGTTTTGTATCTCAAGAGATTAATAAACAATGGTATCTAGATTCAAAAATCTGGATTTCTTATCCCGAAAGTGATGGCACAGCCATTAGTTTGCTTGAAGCTATGGGGTATGGATGTATCCCAGTTACTTCGGATCTACCAGCCAATAGAGAGTGGATAAAAGAAGGAGAAAACGGACAAATAGTAACCAATAAAATTGAAAAAAGTATGGAACTGGCAGCTCAAATGAACTCAACAACTGTGCAGAACTTAAATAAAAATATCATTAGACAACAAGCAACAAAGCGAGTGAATAAGAAAAAATTTGAAACGTTGTATGATTCAATTTTTACGGTAGAAAAATGAAAGCTAGAAAACAATTTAAAAAAACAAGGGTATAATTTTGATCCTGGAAATAGCACTTATTTCAAGAAAATCGCAAAGAAGTCCTTGTTTCCTATTATTTCACTTTGTTATTGTTAATTTTGTCACATGATAAAAGTATGCCATATATCAACTGTACATCAGGCTTTTGATGACAGAATTTTTTACAAAGAATGTCATTCGTTGGTCAAGGCAGGATTTGATGTGTCTTTAGTGGTTACACATGAAAAAGAAGAAACAGTAAATGGGGTAAAAATTATTCCTCTTCCCAAGAGTAAAGGAAGATTGCACAGGATGATTGTAAAGTCCCATTTCGCTTTTTATCGTTCGTTGAAGACTAAATCCAAAATTTACCATTTTCATGATCCTGAACTACTTTTTGTTGGTGTCCTTTTAAGTCTTTTAGGAAAAAAGGTTGTGTACGATTCTCACGAGAATGTTTCAAAACAAATCGAAAGTAAAGCCTACATTAAGCCCGCTTTTCTGAGGAGTTTTATTTCAAAAGGATATAGACTCATTGAGCGCATCTGTATTTCTTTTTTCTCTTCGGTTGTTTCGGTAACTCCAGAAATAGTCTCGTTTTTGTCTGTTAAAAAAGGGTTGTTGTTGAGAAACTTTCCTATTATTTCATTGATCGATGAAGCGAAAAAACAAGAAAAATTAACTCAAAAAAAAGTCATTTTTTATGCAGGAGGTCTTTCAAAAATTAGAGGGATAAAGGAAGTTTGCCTGGCAGTTCGCAATATGGAAATGGATGTCGAGTTACAGCTGGCTGGACCCTGGGAAAGCGAAGAATACAAACAAACGTGTTTAACTATTGAGAAGGATAAAGTGAATTATTTGGGAGTTTTTCCAATGGAAAAAGTATACCCAATGATGAAGGCAGCAGATATTGGTCTAGCCACATTGTACCCAGTAAAAAATTATTTAAACAGTTATCCAATCAAGGCATTCGAATATATGGCTTGTGAGAAGCCCATCATTATGTCAAATTTCCCTTATTGGAGGGAGGCGTTTAATGGTTTTGCAACCTTTGTTGATCCTTATTCTCCTCGAGATATCCAGAAACAGATTGAAATACTCCTAGCTGACCCAACAAAAGGCAAGGAAATGGGAGAAAGAGGAAGGAAAGCGGTCGTTGAGAAATACAGTTGGGAAGCGGAGTCAACCAAACTAATTGACCTGTATAAGCAATTGGTTTAACTTGTTTTAATTAATGAAAATAATTTTCATTTCTCGATAAAAATTGGTAGAACCTAAGAGAACCTTTATCTTTACTTTTGTATGAAAATTCAGCCTATTTCTTTAGCCGATATCGGTCGTTTATCCCCTCCTTCCGTGTTCAATTCGGAAGATTGGATTAAGGTGTATGGGGATGATTTAAACTTGTATGGAATCTTTAATGCCAACCAAGAAATTATAGGTTGTTTTTTTATATACAAAAGAAAAAGGGCTAACGTTCTTACCCAGATCTCGCCACCCCCTTTCACGCCACATTGCGGGTTGTATTTCAAGAGTTTTGCCACCAATCCTGCAAAAAGGCATGGAGAGAATAAAAAGCTAACGAAAGCAATTTCGGAGTTTATTGATTCTCAGTACAAACGAGCCATTGTGACGCTGGCCTTTCCTCCCTCATTGCTTGACACTCAGTCGTTCTATTGGCAAAACTATAAAGTGATTCCAAACTACACCTATCAGTTAAATTTAGCACAATCTTTGGAAGTGTTAACGGCTCAAATGGATCCGAAAACAAGAAATTTGATAAAAAAGGCAGAGAAAGATGGATTGACTGTAGAGAAAAATACTGACATGAATTTGGTGAAATCTATCGTGAGGCAAACCATGGTTAGAAAAGGAGTGAAAGTAAATGAAAAAGTGCTTTCAACTATTTTATTTCAATTCGCAAACGACTCCAATTCATTCTCTTTTGTTGTAAGGCAAAACAAGGAAGTGCTGGCAGTGACTTTTTGTATTTACGATAACCAAAAATGTTATTATTTACTAGGAGGGTATAACAAAGGCAACTCTCATGCTGGTGCGGGTCCACTTGGTGTTTTCGAGAGTATTCGATTTGCTCAGAAACAAGAGATTCCTGTATTTGATTTTGAGGGATCTATGCTGCCAAACGTAGAAAGCTATTTTCGTTCATTTGGTGGTGACCTGATTCCGTATAGCACGATAAACAAAGCTCCTTTTGTAGTAGAGAGCTTGTTGAAACTAAAAATGAAACAACAGTTTTAAAGAAAAGTGAAGATAAAATTAATCCATAGCGGTGAACTGTATCAGTTTGTTGAAAAAAACAAAATTGAGAATGCTTTTGTGCAAGACTCATTTATGACTCAACCAGGAATACAGATTCACGGAATATTTGCAAAAGATGGGCAACAAAAGGGCTTTTTTTTCACCGAGTCTGTGGCTAGGCTTAAGTTTTTGAGGGCCACGGCTACTCCCAGAAATATGCCCAATTGCCAATTGACTTACTTAAGTTCAGCAAAGAATCCAGCCAAGAAAAATACCGAGTACAAGAGTGTGATGGAGGCGGTTTCGAAATATTTAGGTGAGTTGGGAGAGATAATAATTTCTATTTCTTTTCCCGAAAATTGGATTGATTTCCAGCCTTTTATTTGGAATAAACACAAGGTAACTACGCAGTTTACTTACCAATTGGATTTGAGAAAATCAACAGAAGAACTTTTCCAAAACCTGAGTGCAGAGCGAAGAAAAAATATTACAAAAGCCACGAATGAGAATTTGATAATCAAGGAAACTGAACCAAATAAAGAGATGCTCTCGATGATCCTAGGTACTTTCGAGCGGCAAAATATCGAAGTAGAGAATTCGCTTATCGAGAAAATAGTTTTTGAAACCAAGAAAGAAAACCGAATTGCCACTATGACTTTTGATTCCGAAAACAATCCGTTGGCTTGTAATTTTTGCCTGGTAGATTCTAGAAAAGCCACCTATTTGTTTGGTGGATACTCAACTCATAATAAACACGAAGGAGCTGGAGCTTTGGCGATGTGGGATAGCATCGAAACAACGAAGGAAAGAAAAGTGGAAGTGTTTGATTTCGAAGGGTCCATGGTTCCTCAAATTGAAAAATATGTACGAGGGTTTGGGGGTGAGTTGGTTCCATTTTTTCGAGTAACCAAATCTAGCTATCTTGTGGAAGTTTTACTTAAAATAAAAGAACGAACAAGGTTTTAACCGCGAAAATGAGCAGAATGAAAGTTATTATTTCTCACGATATTGATCACATGACTGTGTGGGAGCACACCAAAGACCTTATTTTACCCAAGTTTTTGGTAAGAAATCACATTGAATTTGCAAAAGGAAAAATTTCGTTGAAAGAATATTTTTTGCGTTGGGCAGATCTTGGTAAAAACAAATGGCAACGAATTCAGGAGATTATTGAGTTTAACAAAAGCCAAGGAATAACCTCTCATTTTTTTATTGGAGTGAATAATGGAGTGGGGCTAAATTACTCGATAAAACATGTGAGGAAGTGGGTGCCGATAATCACAAACCAAGGATTCGAAGTGGGAGTACACGGAATAAACTACGATTCGTTGGAAAAAGTGAAAGCTGAGCATTCCGCTTTTAGGGAGATCAGTAAAACTTTAAATTTTGGAATCAGAATGCATTACCTAAGGCAAAACGACCATACTTTTTCTTACCTAGAAAAAGCTGGATACACTTTTGATGCCTCGGAGAGTGGATTTAAAAATCCATATAAAATAGGAGAAATGTGGGAGTTTCCATTGCAAATAATGGAAGGCTGGATATTTTACCAAGGGAAAAGACACCAGTCAGTAAATTTAGCTCAAGCAAAGGAAATCACGCTGAGAGAAATAGAAAAAGCCAAATCATCCAATTTGGACTTTCTCAATATCTTGTTTCACGACAGGTATTACCACAAGAGTTTTAAAACCTGGAAACAATGGTACGACTGGTTGATAATCCATTTAAAAAAAGAAGGTTTTGAGTTCGTTACGTATGGCCAAGCTATGGAGGAACTGAATAAAAAAGCGAGCAAATGAGAATCTTAATTCATACTCAATATTACCCACCCGAGATTGGTGCACCACAAAACAGGCTGCACGATTTGGCCGTTCGCCTGCAAAAGCTCGATATAGAAGTTGAGGTGCTAACCGCCATGCCCAATTACCCTTCCATGAAAATTCATGAGGGTTACAAGAACAAGTTCTATAAAAAGGAATCTATAGAAGGGATTCAATTGTTTCGATCTTGGATATTTGTCACGCAAAGCAAAGGAATCTTTTTGAGGTTGTTGAACTATTTTTCTTTTGTATTTTCCTCTTTTTGGATAGGTTGGTTCAAAACCAAAAAATACGATTATATTTTGTGTGAAAGTCCGCCACTTTTTTTGGGAATTACAACTTATTTGTTGTGTAAGCTAAAAGGAGCTAAACTTATATTTAATGTTTCTGATTTATGGCCCGAAAGTGCCGAAAAGCTCGATTTAGTAACCAACCAATTTTTTTTGAAACTAGCCTATAAATTGGAAGCGTTTTTGTATCGAAAAGCGTTCATTATTACAGGTCAAACGAAAGGAATTGTTCAGGATATTAAGACTAGATTCCCAGAAACAACTCCTTATTGGTTGCCCAATGGGGTAGATTTAGATTTTTTTGATTCTGACAGAGAACCTGATTTCTCTTGGCGCGAGAGTAACGGGTATCATTCCGAAGATGTTTTGTTTTTGTATGCCGGAATTATAGGGCATGCCCAAGGATTGGAAGTTATTTTGAAGGCGGCTAAATTAATTGATAATGAGAGAGTTAAATTTGTTTTGGTGGGTGATGGCCCCGTAAAAAATGAGTTGCTTGAATTAAAACAAAAAATGGAACTAACGAATGTTAGTTTTTACCCTTCTATACCAAAAATGGAGATTTTTAAAGTAATCCAATCTGTTGATG
>Ga0209555_10000846_pt1 | contig 24837 bp, 34 predicted proteins | sample SaaInl85LU_5_DNA_FD_184643 | JGI IMG/M metagenome (GOLD analysis project Ga0209555, IMG submission 184643) | Marine microbial communities from expanding oxygen minimum zones in the Saanich Inlet - ESP_85LU_5_DNA (SPAdes) (version 2) | ecosystem: Environmental > Aquatic > Marine > Intertidal... | reverse complement strand
TATTGACGATATAAATACCCCTTGATAATTATGGAGAAATATTATGTTATTAGACTTAGAATCGATTTTGAATGAGTGGAAAGAAGATTGTGAAATTCCACAACACCAACTAGACGAAACATCTCGTAAGACACCCAACTTACATGCGAAGTATTTACAGTACATGTCGCTTACAAAACTGAATCTCAAACGTGCAGAACATGCACAGAAGACCTTATTGCTTGATAAGTTCAACTACTATAATGGTCGTATGGATCAAAAGACTATACAAGAAAAGGGATGGGACTATGACCCTTTCGATGGTCTGAAAGTAATAAAGTCTGACATGGATCGTTACTATAATGCAGATATAGATATACAGCGCAGTGAAGAAAAGATAGTGTATCTCAAAACAATTATCGAGACACTTGAAGAAATCATTCAGACACTAAGATGGCGCCATGCGACGATAAAGAACATCTTGGATTTTCGAAAGTTTGAGTCAGGAACATAATGCAAAACGACAACACAATCAGAATAAGGATGCTCAATCACAGTTACATGGCGATTGAAGCAAATCCTGCTCAAGAAATGGAACTGCGTGAGTATTTCGCCTTTTTCGTTCCCGGATACCGCTATGTACCAAGTTTCAAGAGAAAGCAATGGGACGGGCGCATAAAGTTATATTCGACGATGACTAAGCAAATGCACGTTGGGTTGTATCATCATCTTCGTAAGTTCTGCGGTGACCGTTTCTACCCTATGCAGATACTTGAGCATGAAGAGTATGGCATTCCGAATTCTAAAGTTGAGTTGAATCATCCAGAACTCGTACACTTTCAGAATGCGATAAAGACTCCGTTCCCACCACGTGACTATCAGTACAAAGCAATTGCACATGGTCTTGAGAATAAACGTTGTCTCTTACTATCACCAACAGGTTCTGGTAAGTCTTTTATCATCTATCAGTTAATGCGTTGGGTGAAAGCAAAAGAAGATGTAGGTAAGATTCTTCTTATTGTTCCAACAACAAGTCTGGTAGAACAGATGTACAAAGACTTCTCGGAGTATGGGTATGACGTAGAAAGTAATTGTCATATGATATATTCTGGTAAAGATAAAGTCACTGACAAACCAATTATCATATCTACGTGGCAGTCTATATACAAGTTCGGCGGTGAATGGTTTGAAGACTTTGACTGTATCGTAGGCGATGAAGTACATCTATTCAAAGCAAAGTCATTGTCTACTATGATGGACAAATGCGTGAATGCAAAGTATCGTTTTGGTCTGACAGGCACACTTGATGGTACTGAAACAAACAAACTTGTACTTGAAGGTCTATTCGGACCAGTATTCAAAGTTACTACCACTGTTGAACTACAGAAACAGAAAGCACTTGCAGACTTGAACATAAGTGTATTACTGCTAAAGTATCACGCAAATACTTGCCATATAGCAAAAGAGTGGAACTATCAGGAAGAAGTTGACTATATAGTAACAAGCAAGAGAAGAAATCAGTTCGTTACCAACCTTGTAAAAGGTCTTAAAGGCAACAGTTTAGTTATGTTCCAGTTTGTCGATAAACATGGTAAAGTTCTGTATGATATGATAAAGAGTGAAGTAGACGATGGTCGCAAAGTCTTTTACGTATCAGGTGAAGTAGATGCGTCTGACCGTGAGAAGATTCGTGCGATAGTGGAGAAAGAGGAGAATGCTATTATTGTTGCTAGTATGGGTACTTTCAGTACTGGGGTCAACATACGTAATCTGCACAATATCATATTTGCAACTCCTTCTAAGTCGCAAGTCAAAGTATTGCAGTCTATCGGACGTGGTCTGCGAAAGTCTGATGATGGTTCTGTTACTCAGTTGTACGATATTGCTGATGATTTATCTGTCAAAGGAAAGCGTAACTTTACTCTGAATCACAGTGGTGAACGTATTAAGATGTATACGAAAGAAGGTTTTAAATACAAGATTTATCCAATCAATTTGAAAGGAACTGATGATGCAAGTGATATATGACAAGACAAAAGTAAAACAAATCAAGTTATCCACTGGTGAAGAAATCATTGGTGAGATTGTAGAAGAAGATGACCATGATATTATTATGCGTAATGTTCTATCGATTAACTTTGGTGATGCAATAGATGGTACACGTGCGTGGTCTTTCCGATACTATATGTGTTATCAAGATGATCCAGAAAGATTCATTCTTTTGAAATTAGATAAAGTCGTTGCTGTTGCAAATCCAATGACTGTTCTTGTGAAGCAATACGAAGATGCATTAGAACAAATGGTAGGTATGGAATCAGGGAGTCTTGATGATCCAGAGTACTTAGGAGATGACTATATAAATGACGATGAGTTAGATGGTGATTCTGATACTAGCAATATCGTACCTCTCTTTCATTAGTATATTATCTGCCCTGACGCAATAGACTTATTATAACAGGACTTTTTAAAGTTGTCAAGAGATTTATTATGAAATATGGTTTTACATGTTCTTCCTTTGATTTACTACATGCTGGTCATATCCAGATGTTACGAGAAGCAAAAGAGAAGTGCGACTATCTAATTGTTGGTCTGCAAACAGATCCTACTATTGACAGACCATCAAAGAACAAACCCATTCAGACTGTTGTAGAAAGATACACTCAGTTAAAAGCAGTGGGTTATGTTGATGAAATTATTCCCTATGCCACAGAGCAAGACCTAGAAGACATACTATCAATGTATCATATTGACATTCGTATTCTAGGTGTTGAGTATAAAGATACAAACTTCACTGGCAAAGAGATATGTGAAAAACGAGATATAAAATTATACTTTAACGAACGTTCTCACAGATTTTCTTCATCTGATTTACGGAAACGTGTGTGTAAAGACTTGACAAACTCCTAGTTGTTTGTTATAATAGTGTAACTTAGAATGAGAATATAATATGAAACCTAAAGAAAAACCACATTACGTCAACAACCGAGAATTCTCTCAAGCAGTTGTAGATTACTGTACAGACGTGAAAGACTGCCTAAAAGAAGGTGCAAGTCGACCAGTCGTACCAGATTATATTGCGTCATGTTTCTTAAAGATTGCAGAAGGCCTATCACATAAATCTAACTTTGTTCGTTACACATATCGTGAAGAGATGGTAATGGATGCAGTAGAGAACTGTCTGAAGGCAATCGAGAACTACAACATTGAAGCGGCAACACGTTCTGGTAACCCTAATGCATTCGCATACTTTACACAGATTAGTTGGTATGCATTCTTGCGTCGTATCGAGAAAGAAAAGAAACAACAAGATATCAAATTGAAGTATATCTCTGAAGCAGACGTATCCGAGTTTCTTCAAGAGAACGACAATGGTGAATCTCTATTTGTTGATGTACTACGTACACGTATTGACACAGTGAAAGAAGCAGATGCTCAATTCAAAGAGTATGTGAAAGAAGAGAAACGTCGTAAACGTCGTGCGGTCTATGCAGATTCAGACTTGACAGACCACTTTAACTAATACTTGACAAGTTAGTTTTTTTCTGTTACTATGGTACAGATAAATTAATATAGGTACATTATGAAAATCGCTATACTGAACGATACCCACTGCGGTATTCGAAACTCATCTGATATTTTTATGGATTACCAAGAAGCATTCTATCGTGATGTTTTCTTTCCATATCTACAAGAGAATGGTATCACCACGATTCTACATCTAGGTGATTACTATGACAATCGTAAGACCGTCAACTTCAAAGCATTGAGTCATAACCGTCGTATCTTTCTTGATAAGTTACGTGAGTATGGTATGCATATGGATATTATTCCTGGCAATCACGATTGTTATTTCAAAAACACGAATGACCTAAACGCACTCAAAGAGTTGCAAGGTCACTACATGAATGAAGTTAGTATCATTGAAGAACCACGTATCATGAACTATGATGGTTGTGAGATTGGTCTTGTCCCTTGGATTAATCCAGAGAACGAAGAACAGTGTATGACATTCTTACGTAATACAACATCGCAGATTATTGGTGGTCACTTTGAGATTGCTGGTATGGAAATGGACCGCGGTATTGTATGTAAAGAGGGTATGGACAAAACACCGTTTGAACGTTTCGAGTTAGTAATGTCTGGTCACTTCCATGCTAAGTCAGAATATCAGAATATCAAGTATCTTGGTTCACAGATGGAATTCTTCTGGAATGATTGTGGCGATAAGAAATACTTCCATGTGTTCGATACAGACACACGTGAGTTGACACCTGTACACAATCCTGTTACTATCTACGAGAAGATTTATTATGACCACGATAAGATTGGTGACTGGAAGTTCAAAGACCTGCGTTATTTAGATAACAAGTTTGTTAAAGTTATTGTGGTAAACAAAGGTAACGTATTAGAGTTTGAACGATTCATTGACCGCATTCAACAACAGAAGATACACGAGTTGAAGATTGCAGAAGACTTTAAAGACTTTCTTGGAGAAAATGTCTCGGATGACAATTTAAGTGTTGACGACACACAAACTTTAGTGTATGATTATATTGATGGTGTGAGTACTGATTTGGATAAAGACCGCATCAAACAAGAGATTTCGGATCTGATGACCGAAGCACAAACTATGGAAGTAGTATGATACGTTTTGAAAAACTTCGTTATAAAAACTTTTTATCGAGCGGTAATGCATTTACAGAAATAGACTTTACTACCACTGCGACCACTCTAGTCGTTGGTCACAATGGTGCAGGTAAGTCTACTATGCTAGACGCATTATCGTTTGGTCTTTTTGGAAAACCACACAGAAAGATTTCTAAACCACAACTTGTAAACTCTATCAATCAGAAGGGTACAGAAGTTGAGGTAGAGTTCTCTATTGGTTCTCAGAAGTATAAAGTAGTTCGTGGTATCAAACCAAATGTCTTTGAGATATGGACAGGTGGTAATATGATTAACCAGAACTCACATGCTAAAGAGTATCAACAAGTTCTTGAGAAGAATATTCTTAAACTTACGCACAAATCATTTCACCAGATTGTTGTACTTGGTTCGAGTTCGTTCGTTCCATTCATGCAGTTAGGTAGTGGTGCACGTCGTGAAGTTATTGAAGACCTTCTTGATATTAACATATTCTCTAAGATGAATGGATTACTCAAGGAGAAAATGTCGTTACTTCGTGAGAGTATCAAAGACAATGGTCATGAGATTGAAATGGTCAAGACTAAGATAAACGCACAGAAGAAACACCTGCGTGAATTGTCTGCACTTAACACTGCGCATCGTAAAGAGAAAGAAGAAAACATTAAAAACATTCAGATTGAGATATCGGGTCTTAATGATTTTAATGCTTTACATATGGACATGGCAGAGAGTGCACTACAACAAGCAAGTGACGACTTGACAAAGTTAAATGCCAAGAAACAGAAGTTGGTTGAGTTTCAATCTACATTCAAGTCACAAGTAAAAGCAGTTGTTAAAGAAGCAAAGTTCTTTGATGAGAATGAGCATTGTCCTACGTGCGACCAATCTATTGCCGAAGAGTTACGTACCAGTAAGAAAGAAGGTGCGACTAAACGTGCAAAAGACTTAAACGATGCAATCACTAAAGCAAAAGAAGAGATGACCAAATATGAAAAAGAGAATGCAGAACTCACTTCGTCGTATGAGACGGCAAGAAGTTTACAGAATGACGTGCAACAAAACCTCAGAACAATCCAAAGACTTCAAGCAGATGTCAATAAGATCCAATCGGAAATAGATGAGATGTGTGACACCAATTCTCAGTTCGCAGAAGCAAACTCAGAGTTGGAAGTACTAAACACAGACTTATATTCTAAACAAGATGAGAAGTATAAACTGAACGAGAAGTATTCATACTACCAAGTCAGTGCAGAACTTCTACGAGATACTGGTATCAAGACTAAGATTATCAAGCAGTACATTCCTGTTATTAATCAGTTGACGAATCAGCATCTACAGACATTGGATTTCTTTGTTCACTTTGACCTTGATGAAAGTTTCAATGAGACTATACGTTCACGATTCCGTGATAACTTCTCGTATGACTCGTTCAGTGAGGGTGAGAAGCAACGTATTGACTTATCGTTACTATTCACGTGGAGACAAATTGCTAAGATGAAGAACTCGGTTGCCACTAACCTACTGATTCTGGATGAGACATTTGATTCATCTCTAGATGACGATGGTGTTGACAATCTGATGAAAATCATTTATAGTCTTGGTGAAGATACCAATGTGTTTGTTATCTCGCACAAAGCAGAACTAGAAGACGCACACTTCAACCGTAAGATTGAATTCGTGAAAGAGAAAAACTTTTCTAAAATGATTGTCGCAAATGCTTGACAATTGCCTATCAATACGATATAATGACTTTACAAACTTAAATATGTTAAAACAAGAGAGACTAAATTATGCAACTATCTGACCGCACATTATCAGTACTTAAAAACTTCGCCAGTATTAATGAGAACATCGTGTTTTCTCAGGGCAACGAGTTACGTACCATTTCTGTAGCAAAAAACATTCTATCAAAAGCAACACTTGATGAAGATTTTCCTCAAGAGTTTGGTATCTACAATCTAAGTGAGTTCTTAAATGTGTTAGCACTTGTTGAGAATCCAGCGTTATCTTTTGAAGAGCACAGTGTTGTTATTTCTGACAATACTGGTTTACGTGGTAACCGTTACTACTTCTCAGATCCAGAGATGTTAGCAACACCAAGTAAAGATGTAATCATGCCACCATCTGAAGTTAGTTTCGTACTAGATACTGACACATTAAGCAGATTGAAACGTGCATCGTCTGTACTTGGTCATGATTCTATTTCTATCACACCTGATGGTAAGAATATCAAATTGACTGTTGTGGATAAAGACGACGCAACATCAAACAGTTTCTTCTCACTTGTAGAAGGTGAGTTTGAAGACGGAGTTGATTTCAACTTCATCATGAATGTTAGTAACCTACGTGTTATTAACGAAGACTACAAAGTTAGTATTTCATCTAAATTGATTTCTAACTTTAAATCAGTTCAATCAGAGATTGAATATTTTATTGCACTTGAAAAATCATCAACATACGGAGCATAACCCATGAGCAACAAAGAACAAATCGCAGTATTGCAAGACCTATCTAATCGAGTAGCACGTTCAACAGTAGCAGTTGTTGACACTGTAGTGCAACGTGGCGGTTTCAAAGGTGAAGAGTTATCGACTATTGGTCAATTACGTGACCAAGCAATCGAGATTATTCAGTTAGTAGAGCAGTTACAGGAAGCAGAATAATGGAACAAGTATCAAAAGAAGAGTTGCAGGCAGTAGTGCAGATTATTGATATCTGTTCACGTCGAGGTGCTTTCGAAGGTGCTGAACTACAAGGTGTAGGTGCATTACGTTCACGACTAGTTTCTATCTTGGAACCACAGCAAGAAGAATCGACTCCACCAGAAGCAGAGTAAGGCGTGAAACTAGATAAAGAGATTGCGAAAGAATCTGCAACTCACGTTGCAATGGGTACTCTAATCAATTACCCCTTGAACATTCTCTTCCTCTATGTTATAATTGACTTATGGAAAATCACTGACCCGTTTTGGATATCTAATATCGTTACGGTGTGGTTTTCTATAGTTGCTTTCTGTAGAATATATGTAGTACGATATATCACAGAACAACGTAAATTGAAAAGAAATTAAATTATGGAGTTATCATGCAAGACCAATTTTTATTTGTCGAAAAGTACCGCCCTCAACGTGTCGCAGACACTATCCTTCCTAAAGAACTAAAACAAACATTTCAAAACATCGTGGACGGTGGTGAGATACCCAACATGTTATTCTCTGGTACAGCAGGTACTGGTAAGACAACGGTCGCACGTGCGATATGTGAAGAACTCGGACTCGATTACATTGTAATCAATGGTTCAGAGAATGGTAACATTGACACACTTCGTGGTAAGATTAAACAGTTTGCATCATCGATATCATTATCTGGTGGTTACAAAGTTGTTATCCTAGACGAAGCAGACTATCTCAACCCACAATCTACACAACCTGCGTTACGTGGTTTCATCGAAGAGTTCTCGAACAATTGTCGTTTCATTATGACTTGTAACTTCAAGAACCGTATCATTGAACCATTACACTCACGTTGTTCTAATTACGAGTTCAACTTCCCTAAGAAAGTAATGGCACAATTGTGTGGTAATTTCTTAGGTCGTTGTCAAGAGATATGTGCAACAGAGAATATTTCTTATAGTAAAGATGTACTTGCTAGATTAATCATGCGCCACGCACCTGACTGGAGACGTGTACTGAATGAGATTCAACGTCATTCTATCTCGGGTCAACTAGAAACAAGTGTGATTCTAAATGATGCGAATGATAACTATAGTTTACTATTTGCGTCACTTAAAAACAAAGACTTCAAGAAAATGCGTTCTTGGGTCGTCAATAACATGGACGTAGAACCAGCGGCAGTCTTTCGTGGTATATATGATATCATGTATGAACATGTACAACCTCAATCCATACCGCAACTTGTATTGATTCTTGCTGATTATCAATATAAGAATGCATTCGTTGCAGACCATGAACTAAACTTGGTTGCGTGTATGACAGAAATTATGGCAAATGTGGAGATAAAATAATGGCAAATCATGTAGCAACTTCGGTGACTTTCAACGGACTTACACCAGAATCTGTAAAAAGACTAAATGAGAAATTCGATAAGATAGACTTCGGTGATACCGTAGGTGACTTCTTTTATGAAGACCTATGTGATGACCGTGATAAGATGCTTGAATTCGTAGGGGCAAAGTGGTGTAATCTAGAAGATAAAGACTTTGATCCTGAATCTGGTTATGTATACTTTAGTACGACTTCAGCATGGTCTTATCCTCAAGAGTTCGTACAGAACGTAAATAACTTTATTGCTGAAGAACAAGAAGAAGGTTTCAACTGTCAAGTTATCTATGAAGACGAGATGCCTAACTTTGCAGGTGGTCAATTATATGTAGATGGTGAGTTGGAAGATTATCACGAAGAAGAGTGGAGTGAGATTCTAGAAGGTATCAAAGATTTTGACACTGAAGCATATGAACTCATGCTTAAAGAAGAAGAAGGCGAAGACCTGACTCAAGAAGAAGAAGACAAGTTATGTGAGATTCGTTGGGAAGCAATAGCAGAATCAATTGAACTTGCAACACAACATTTATTTGAAGGACTATAATATGAAATTGGATATCCAAAAAGACGTAAACTTATTCATGCAAGCGGCAGAGCAACGTGTTACTACTACGCCACAGAAGACGTTTGATAACAAAGACCCACAGACAGAACTATACATGAAATTAGTTCAAGAAGAATTTGACGAAACACTTGACGCCTTCACAAAAGGTGATACGATAGAGTTAGCAGATGGCATTGCTGATACTGTATGGGTACTAATGGGTCTAGCATCATCTGCTGGCATTCCTTTCGATGCAGTATGGGATGAAGTGAAAGCATCTAATATGTCAAAAGTTGTTGATGGTAAGTTACTCAAACGTGAAGACGGTAAAGTGATGAAACCAGACGGTTACTTTAAACCTGATTTAAATGCAGTACTATTTTGGTAATATAATATGACTACATTATACGAAGAAGAACAGACAATAAGAAAAATCATTCGACGAAAACTTCGTGGTGGTATGACTTCTCGTGACAACGTTCTTTATTTTGATAACAACATTGATGTACGCTTATGCCCTAAGAACGGCATAAGCACATTGAAGTGGGGATTATGGCACACATACGATATGGATATCTCTAAGAATCGTACATTTGCAAGTAGATGTGGTACCAAGAATCATAGAGTAGAAGAGATACGAAAGCATGGTCTAAGCGAAGAACTTCCATTTCGTGCTAATTCTACTCGTGTATGTGTCGTTCGTGATCCAATCGAAAGATTTATGTCTGCGGCAGAATACTTAAAACTTCAGTGGGTTGCTAACGCATCTATACTAGAGGGTTCTGATTTAAATCACGAAGATAAAAAACAAGCATATACCGCTATGTCAGAAATTGATATTATACCTGATAATATTGATGAAGTTATAGAGGGTGTACATACAGGCGAAATTGATAACTCACACTTTTGGTTACAGTCATACTATCTAGGTAATCGTTCTCAGTACGACCACATTTTTAAGTTCTCGCAGTTCGGGCAGTTTATGACTTGGTTACAGAATGAATCTAAAAGTCCCAAGAGTTTAAATAAGATTGTTACTAACCAAACATCGGGTCTTTATTATGGTGGTGTTTCTAACTTGACAGAAGACCAGAAAAGACGTATAATGAAGATATATGAAGAAGATTATGATTATGGATGGACAGAAAATGGCGCAACTAAGTCCTTTTGATTTTTTGAACTCTATCAACTCTACTAAAAAAGACTTGATGGATGACCCAGATAATGAAAAGAAATATGTCTCGTTTGTAGTTAATCGGTCGTTGAGTTACTTCAACGATACGGTTCTACTTGCAAATGAGATGAACCGATATCATCACCTTGATGAAAAGTTACAATATCATTTTTTACTAAATATAACTAGAAAGCGGAAACGTTTCTCTAAGTGGGTTAAACCCGAAGTACAGAATGATATTGATGTGATTAAAGAGTATTATGGATATAGCAATGATAAAGCAAGACAAGTCCTATCTCTACTCACACCTGAACAAATAACTACAATTAGAAACAAGGTGAACAAAGGTGGAACAAAATAATATTATCGAATGGAACTCTGGCATGATGCTAGAAGTTTCTCTGAAAGAACCTGATGACTTTCTCAAAGTAAAAGAAACATTGACTCGTATTGGTATTGCGTCTCGTAAAGATAACAAGTTGTACCAGTCGTGTCATATCTTACACAAGCAAGGTCGTTACTTCATTGTACACTTCAAAGAGTTATTCTTATTAGATGGTAAGAAGTCTAATCTTGAACTTGGTGATGTACAGAGACGTAACACAATTACTACTCTTCTGCAAGATTGGGGTTTAGTCACCATTCTAGATACAGATGCAAGTAAAGATTGCGCACCTATGCGTACTATTAAAATCATTGGGTATAAAGACAAAGACAAATGGGAACTTTGTCCAAAATATAATATAGGTAATAAGTAATGGATATGATTGATATCTTTGAGGATAACGTGGAAAAGATTGCTGAAAAGATTCCTTACCATGGTAAACTTCCTCAAGAACTGCTTGATGCGTACAACTGGAACATTCACATGGATATGTTAGATACACATCCAGAGAAATTATTAGATACAAATACAAGTAAGATGCGTATTGGTCTGAACAGTTTCCATACACGACCATCTGCACCACAGTTTGCAAAAGATATCGAATCTGCCATGCAAGAATCCTTTAACATGCATGGTAACAAAATTACTAATATTGCTTTCACTGGTTTTGGTCCTAACTCAGACAGTTACCCAAGACACAAAGACGGCATGGATGTCTTCTTAGTACAAGTACTTGGAGAAATACAAATATGTGTGGACGGGTTACATGACGAACCCGTACCATTCAAACCAGGGGATTATTATTGGATACCTCGTGGAAACTACCATCAAGTGTTTCCCACTGTAAGCAGAGCAACATTCTCTTTCGGTGTAGAAGGTGATCCAGATCCTTCAATTTATTTTTAAATTATACGACAAATTCGTATATATAGTAACGTACATGCCGATAGTCGGGTGTACACAATCTTGCTAAACCATTAGGAGAAAACTACAATGACAAACGCAAAATCTTTATTTCCACGCCAATCTTTTGTTGGATTCGAACACCTCTTCAATGAACTAGACTTCATTGGTAGAAGTGCTAACGACAATTACCCACCTCACAACATTGTGAAAGTAGACAAAGAAAACTACTTGATTGAAGTTGCGTGTGCGGGTTTCGCAGAAGATGAAATTGAAATAGAACAACACGAAAGAACTCTAACGGTTTCGGCATCTCACGATAAGAGAGGACGAGACTATATACATCAAGGAATTTCTCAGAAACCGTTCAAGAGACAATTTCGTTTAAGCGAATATGTACATGTAGATGGTGCTTCGCATAAGGACGGCATCCTGTCAATTAACTTGAAGGTAGTTCTGCCCGAAGAGAAGCGACCTCGTAAGATTAAAATCAATCAAAACGAGGAAACTACAAATGAGAAAGTGCAACAGCAAACATAGTAAACTTGATACGTTTGGTATGTTAGTGGCAAGTGTAATGACGGTAGCAACTATCATTATCACCCTCACGCCACTGTTTTAAATCATGAGGGACTTCGGTCCCTCTTTTTACTGGAATATAATATGAATCTAATCTATCAATACTGGGATGGTCCAGTTCGTGAATCTTGTCGTGCAGGTGTAGATGCAATGAAAGCATATGCAGAACGCATAGGTGCAGAATACATCTTCGAAGAGAACCCTCAGTTTCTAAAGAATCACTTCGGTTATAACTTTGGTGGTTACACTCCGCACTACGGTGCATTCAAACCTATCTTTGATGAATCATTTGACAAATACGATAACATCTTATTCGTAGATACAGATGTATTCCCATTAGAAGGTCTGACACAGAATATCTTTGATGAGTTTACTGGTGAGATTGGTATCTGTACAGAACCAGAACAACCACGTATTCGTACAATCACAAAGGGTCGCATTACATCTAAACAAGATGAGAAATGGGCATCGTTGATAAAAGAATTATGGGACACTGAAGTACCACGTACAGATGATGGTCTTGTCGAAGTCTTTAATACTGGTATGGTATTGTATTCAAAACAAGCACGTGTTAAGGCACGTAATGAATGGTTAGACCCTGATGTATATGTTAACATATGCAGAACAAAAGGATTAGATTCGTTTTATACTTGCGACCAACCATATCTTCATGCTATGATGTTTATACACAAATTTGACGTACAGTACATGGATAATGGATGGAACTCATACATTCACTTCGCACGTACAGTAGACAAAGAAGAACGTTACTTATGTGACTGGAGAAATGCATCCACTAAGTTTGTACACGTACAGTTTGCAGGTGCAGATAACCTTGATGCGAAAACGCACCACAAGATAGTTAATCTACCTCAGAGTGAATGGGGTTTCAAACCGTAATGAAAGTCTATCAGATTGTAATGAAAGGCGATGAACGTTCAGAAGAGTATGCACGTATCTCACGTGAATCTTTTGAACCTCTTATATCTGCTGGTATTATTTCGGACATAATAACATATGACGCAATTACTCCAGACAGTGAAGACTTTCAAGAACATGTAGACAAATATTCATGGGCACCCTCATTGATGGGTGCTGATATGAGCGGACACAGACCAGACGACCATTCGCCTACAGAGAAAGCAGGAATGTGTTCTCACTGGGATTTACTACGCATTGCATCTGAATCAGATGAACGTATTCTGGTATTAGAACATGACTCTTTCATGATACCAGAACACTTTGACTTGTTTTGTGAACTGATTGAATATATTGAATTGCATGATACAATGTATGCTAATATTGGTTTGTTTATGGGATGTTACACAATACATCCTCATGCGGCAGGTTGGATGTATGGTCTACTTACAGACGGAGTGCCTCAGGGATTTCGTCGTAGATTTCCAATCAACTGCGGACCTTACTGTACACTACAAAGATTGTTTCGTACATACACAACAGGATATCTCGAACCAAATAACTTCCCTCGTGTAGTAGGTGATGCAAATACTTGTATACATCCATATCACCATTGTGATACGCTATACTTTGGACGTAAATGTGAGATACCATTTAATGAACCTGACCCGAATAGAAAAGAGAACAGATGGAAGAATCCCACTACACAAGTAATATCAAAACGACTTTGTGTGACTCAAGACCATCATGGATATAAAGATGACTGGCAAGAAAAACCATGGGAGAGACATGCCTATTTCGAAGTTATTGATTGACAAAAGGAGTCCACTATAGTATACTGTATGTTAATGATGAATAAGGTGATTGAATGAACAAAGAATTTTACACATCCGTATGTCGATACGGCAACAATCTTTACTATCGCGGTTATAGTAATGACAAAAGAGTAGCACGTAAAGTGCCATTCAAACCTACACTCTTTGTGCAAGGCGACAAAGGCACTCCTTGGCAATCGCTCGAAGGTCTTTCTGTAGAACCAATACAGTTCGATGACATGAAAGAAGCGACAGAGTTCACCAAACGTTATGAACACGTTTCAAACTTCAAGACCTATGGTAACACCAATTATGTTGCTCAGTATATCACAGAGCAATTTCCTAACACGATTGAGTTTGACCGTTCTCTGGTTGAAGTACTAAACTTCGATATCGAGGTACAGTCTGACGATGGTTTCCCCGAACCTCTACAAGCGGCATATCCTGTAATCTCTATTGCTCGACGCATGAATGATGGAATCTACTGGGTATGGGGTCTTGGTGACTACTCAGTGACACGTGACGACGTTTTATATATTAAGTGCGACAATGAGTTAGACTTACTTACTAAGTTTGTTGACAACTGGTCGCACCACAGTCCTGATATCATTACTGGTTGGAACACACGATTCTTCGATATTCCATATCTGGTCAATCGTATGACTAAGATTACTGGTGATGATAAGTTAGCAAGGAAGATGTCTCCGTGGGGTCGTATCTCTGAACGTAATCAAACTATCATGGGTAAGAAGCACCAAGAGTTTATTATCGAAGGTATTGAACACCTTGATTACATGGAGATATTCAAGAAGTTTACATACACACAACAAGAGTCATATCGTCTTGACCACATTGCGCACGTCATACTTGGTGAACGTAAGTTGTCATACGAAGAACATGGTAATCTCTATACTCTATACAAAGAAGACCACCAGAAGTTTATTGACTATAACATCAAAGACGTTGAGTTGGTTCACAAGTTAGATGAGAAACTTGATTTGATATCATTAATCTTGACTATGGCATACAAAGCAGGTGTGAACTATGGCGATACTCTAGGTACTACAGCGATATGGGATTCTATCATATATCGTTTGCTGAACAAGAAAAACATTGCAGTACCGCAACGTGTAGAGAAAGCAAAGACTGACTATCCTGGCGGTTACGTGAAAGAACCACAAGTCGGTAGTCATGAGTGGGTTACCTCGTTCGATTTAAACTCACTCTATCCTAATATCATTGTACAATACAATATGTCTCCCGAGACTGTACTTGACGGATTCTATAATAATGTGTCGGTCGATGCATTCTTGAATCGTGAAGTTGATGTAAGTGAGCATGACTATTCACTGGCACCAACTGGTATTTCATTTACTCACAAGAGACGTGGTGTTGTACCTACAATAATCGAACAGTATTATTCTGAACGTCGAGTAATTAAAGATGCTATGCTTGAAGCACAGCAAGAGATGCAGAACAATCCAAGTCAAGAACTTGAATATAAAATAACATCTCTAAACAACCAACAGATGGCAATCAAGATTCTGATGAACTCACTTTATGGTGCACTAGGTAATCGTTGGTTCCGTTACTTTGACCAACGTGTAGCAGAATCAATTACACTTGCTGGTCAGTTAGCAATCAAATGGGCAGAGAGAGCAGTAAATAATGAAATGCAAAAACTTCTTAAAACAGATGAAGACTACGTTGTGGCAATTGACACCGATTCTGTTTATATTCGTATGGGGGATCTCGTTAATAAGTTTTCTCCTTCTAATCCGGTAAAGTTTCTTGATAAGATATGTTCAGAACATTTCGAGAAAGTCCTTGAGAAAGCATATGATGAGATGGCATCTATTACTGGTGCATACACAAACCGTATGGAGATGGGTCGAGAAGTTATTGCTGACCGTGGTATCTGGACTGCCAAGAAGCGTTACATTCTGAACGTACACAACAACGAAGGTGTACAGTACAAAGAACCTAAACTCAAGATGATGGGTATTGAAGCAATCAAGTCCAGTACTCCACAAGTCGTGCGTGATAAGTTCAAAGAAGTATTTCGGGTCATCATAGAAGGTACCGAATTAGATACACAACGGTTCATTTCAGACTTTAAGTCCCAGTTTAAGAACTTACCGCCCGAAGACATTTCGTTTCCTCGTGGCGTATCAGAAGTGACCAAGTGGTCTGACCGTAAGGTGATATACAAGAAAGGTACGCCTATTCACGTGCGTGGTGCGTTGGTATATAATAACGCAATCAAGAAAGAATCTCTTACCAAGAAGTACACAACCGTACAGAATGGCGAGAAGATTAAGTTCTGTTACTTGCGTCAACCAAACAAGGTTGGTGAGAATGTCATTTCATTCCCTCTGAACTTGCCACAGGAACTTGGTCTACATTCTTATATTGATTACGACTTGATGTTTAACAAAACATTTCTTGCTCCGCTCGAACCAATTCTAGATGCAGTTGGTTGGGAATCAGAACCACGTGCGTCATTAGAAGATTTCTTTGGTTGACATATGCCTTTTAATTTGTTATGATGGTTACTATGAATTACGAACTTACTATATTTAAAAATCAGTTTGACAACAAGACCCATAAACGAGTCTCACTTCCAACGTGGGACAAGTTTGTGGAATTACTTCATGGGTTATCACAACAGAAAGGTGAGAAAGGTGGTAGAAATTCTAGTCCTCTTATTAGTCCTGCTATGTTTGCGACCGATACGACACGTTCTAATAAAAATACTTTATATTGGGGTAATTGGTGTTGCGTTGATGTGGACGACCACAATTATCCTACTACTTCTCTTGTCGATTTAGAAGACGCAATACGAGAAGACTTTGGTCATCTTGACTATGTTGTATACAGCACAGCAAGTTCACGTGCGCCTACGCATTCCAAAGATGAAGAGAACTTTCCAAAGTTTCGTATTGTGTTTCGTCTTGATGAACAAGTAGAGAACGAACGTATCAAAGCATTCTGGTTCGCATTGAACACAGAACTTGGTGAGATTGGTGATCCGCAGACTAAAGACTTAGCACGTATGTATTATGTACCTGCTCAGTATCCTAATGCGTGGTCATTCTTTTTCACTAATAGCGGTGATGCATTGAATGTGAGTGAGTTGATTGCAAAGCATCCATATGTTGAGAAGACAGGTAATTCTTTCTTTGATAGATTACCACCAGAGATGCAGAAAGCAGTAATAGAGCATCGAAAATCAATCCTAAATAACACTGATTACAATTGGTCATCTTATCGTGACTGCCCGTTCTGGCCGAGAAGACTTGGTGCAGAGTATCAGCAAATTACTGGTAGTGGTTGGTATACTAAGATGTATCAGATTATGGTTGCAGTTGCTGGCAATGCGGTTAAGAAAGGGTATCCTATCACTGCACAAGAGATTGCCAATATGTGCAAAGAATTTGACAACGAGACAGGAAATTGGTATAATAATAGACCACTAACTGTTGAAGCAGACAGAGCATTAGAATATATTTACAGGAATGGATAGAAACATGAACAGAAAATTTTTAGTAACAGGTGCCGCAGGGTTTATTGGTTCACAACTAATGAATCGTTTACGTAATCAAGGTCATGACGTTGTTGGTCTTGATAATTATAACAACCACTTATATGATCCACAACTCAAACAAGACCGTTGTAAGCATTTTGATATTGATGTTACATGCCTAGATATGCGTGAAGAATCAAAACTGAAATCATTCTTAGTTACGCATCAACCAACAGATATCATTCATCTTGCCGCACTTGCAGGTGTTCGTGACTCTATGGGTAACGAGAAAGCATATCATGCAAACAATGTAGATGCGACTCAGAACCTTATCGACCTATGTAAGATGCATTTACCTAAGACTCGTATCGTATATGCGTCAACGTCTTGTGTCTATGCAGGTTCAGAACTGCCTTGGACAGAGGGTAATGAATCTGGTAAGCAGATGAACGCATACGGTTATACTAAGTGGGCAAATGAATGTCAGTTTGGTTCTTCTGGTCTACATACTATCGGTTTACGTTTCTTTACAGTCTATGGTCCGTGGGGTCGTCCTGATATGGCACTGTTTGATTTCACTAAGAACATTCTTGCAGGTAATGAGATTACCATCTACAACTACGGTGATATGAAAAGAGATTTCACATATGTTGAAGATATACTTGACGGAATAGAAATAGTACTGTATAATGATACTATTGACGCTGGTGAAGTATTCAATATTGGTCGTGGCAAACAAGTCGAGTTGATGGACTTTGTTAACGAGATTGAGAAGAACGTTGGGATTACTGCAATTAAAAATCTTGCACCTAAACATCCAGCAGACACAAAAGAGACGTGGTCAAATACGTCTAAACTAGAAGCACTTGGTTATGTTCCTAAGACAGACGTAAGTGTTGGTATTAAGAATTTCTATGATTGGTATAAAGCATACAACGGAGTAAAATAATGGCAGATAATTTTGATGATTTCGTCCCACAGCAACCTACGGGCGAAGCAACACCGCAACCTATCAGTCCCAACAACCCATTAAAGATGGGTATTGTTGGTCATGGGTTTGTTGGTAAAGCAGTAGAGTATGCTTTCACGCATGATATGATTGAGCACTTCTTGGTAGATCCTAACTACGATACTACTATTGATGACTTGATTGATGACCAACCACAAGTCGTGTTCGTGTGTGCACCTACGCCTATGAGTGATTCTGGTTTTGTTGATGCGTCTATCGTAGAAGATGCAGTACTAAAACTTATGCACCATACGAATGCATTTGTTGTTGTTAAATCAACAATTACTCCTGACATTGTAGATAGAATCTATAACTCAATTCAACCAGAAGACTATGACCGTTTCGCATATAATCCAGAGTTCTTGACAGAGAAGTCTGCTTGTGAAGATTTTGTTAATGCTAAGTTCCACGTACTTGGTGGTACAGAACCTGCGTGTGATGAACTTGCTAAACTGTATGAACTCTTCTCTAACTGTTCGTCAACTAACTTCTATCGTATGTCTGGTTGTGAAGCATCGTTTGTTAAGTATGGTATCAATTCATTCTTGGCAACTAAACTTACTTTCTTTAACCAGTTTAAAGACCTAGTGAGTTCGTTTGATTGTTCTTACAATGTTGTATCACGTGCGATTGGTGAAGATGACCGTGTTGGTATTGGTCATACTCGTGTGCCTGGACCAGACCGTAAGAAAGGTTTTGGTGGTGCATGTTTACCTAAAGATACAACCGCACTACTCAAGTTCAGTGAAACTCGCGGTGATGCACTATTCAGTTTGTTAGAAAATGTCTTGACAATCAATGACAAATATCGTAGTATATATGAGTTAGATGAACGTGAAAAAGTTAATAATATAAAATTTGGAGATAAGTAATGAGTATTATGAATAAACTCAAGAAGAACTCTAAGATTAAAGAAGTCTCGGTACTTTCTGAATCTAAGTTCTTCAATACAAACGATATGGTCCCGACCAATGTACCCATGGTAAATGTTGCATTGTCAGGTGAGATGGATGGTGGTGTTGCGCCCGGTCTAACAGTTCTTGCAGGTCCATCAAAACATTTTAAAACATCATTCGCACTACTCATGGCAGGTGCATACTTAGAGGCAAAGAAAGATGCAGTACTTTTATTCTATGATAGTGAATTCGGTTCACCACAGTCATACTTTGAACAATTTGGTATCGATACTTCTCGTGTACTCCACACCCCTATTGCGAACGTAGAAGAGTTAAAGTTTGACTTAATCAGTCAACTTGAAGAGATTGGTGCTGACGATGACGTTATCATTGTAATCGATTCTATCGGTAACCTTGCGTCTAAGAAAGAACTTGATGATGCATTGAATGAGAAGTCTGTTGCTGATATGTCACGTGCCAAAGCATTGAAAGGTCTATTCCGTATGGCAACACCATACTTGACTATGCGTAGTATCCCATTACTTGCAATCAATCACACATATCAAGAGATTGGTTTGTTCCCTAAAGCAGTCGTATCTGGTGGTACAGGTATCTATTACTCTGCTGATAACATCTGGATTCTTGGTCGTCAACAAGAGAAACAAGGTCAAGAGATTGTCGGTTACAACTTCGTAATCAATGTCGAGAAGTCTCGTTATGTAAAAGAGAAGTCTAAGATTCCGATTGGTGTATCATGGGATGGTGGTGTACAGAAGTATTCTGGTTTACTTGATGTTGCTATGGCAGGTGGATATGTTATCAAACCAAGTAATGGTTGGTATCAGAAAGTAGACAAAGAGACTGGCGAATTGATTGATGGTAAGTATCGACTCAAAGATACATTGAACGCAGACTTTTGGGATCCTATTCTTGAGTTTACAGACTTCAAAGAGTTTGTGACAAAACAATTCAAAATTGGGTTGCCAACAGTGGTAGATCCTGATACAATAGTAGAAGTTGCAGATGATTAATATCGAGAAAGCAAGTGAGGGTATCGACTATGAGTTGATACCTGTTGAATATGTAAACAATGAAGCGGCGTGGGATATTCGTATCCTGCGTGGCGAGTTTACAGAATCCGTTTTACGTTATGGTACAATCAAGTTTGATGGTGAACGAGATTGTTTAACTTTTGATTTTAGAGTGGTGAGTTCGCCCGATGCAGATTTAGATTCTAACAATACAGACTTACAAGACTTTGCAGGTCTGATATTGGAAGATGTTCTTGAACGTGGAATCAGTGAAGGTTGGGTGTACGGCACCGAGAAGAAGGATGATAATGGAAATACAATTAGAACAGACGATACTTCGGAATCTACTGACTAATGACCAGTTTGCGAGAAAGGTTGCCGCCTTTCTTGTGCCTGATTATTTTGAAGGTACTTACAAGTCTCTATTCAAAGAGTTTACGAAGTTTATTGCTAAGTACAATCAACTCCCTACTATGGAAGCATTCAAGATTGAAATCGATGAAGGCGACCGACTGAACGATGAACAGTATAGACATGCTGTTGAAATCTTACCAAACATATTTACAAAACAAGATGAGAACCTAGACTGGTTACTTGAACGCACCGAGAAGTGGTGCCAAGACCGTGCAGTATACAATGCTATCATGGAGTCTATTCAAGTTATCGATGGTAAGCATCAAACGTTAACTAAGAATGCATTGCCTGATATACTCAGTAAAGCACTTGGTGTCTCGTTTGATACTAACATTGGTCACGATTATCTTGAGAATATAGAAGAACGTTTTGATTTCTACCATCGTGAAGAAGAGAAACTTCCGTTTGATTTAGATTACTTCAATCGTATCACTAAGGGTGGTTTACCTAAGAAGTCACTGAACATTGCACTTGCAGGTACTGGTGTGGGTAAGTCATTGTTTATGTGTCATGCCGCTGGTGCTAATCTGACAGAAGGTAAGAATGTTCTATATATCACCATGGAGATGGCAGAAGAACGTATCGCAGAACGTATCGATGCAAACTTACTGAATGTTCCTATCGACCAATTAGACCACTTGTCTAAAGATATGTTCTCAGAGAAAGTACGTAACATTGCACATAAGACAAATGGTAAACTGGTTGTAAAAGAGTATCCAACAGGTCAAGCAAATGCGAGTCATTTCCGTGCCTTGTTGAATGAACTGAAACTCAAGAAGAACTTTATTCCTGATATCATTTACATTGATTATCTGAATATATGTGCTTCTGCTAGAATGAAGAGTATGGGCGGTGCGATTAATTCATATACGTATATTAAGTCGATTGCTGAAGAGTTACGTGGTCTTGCCGTTGAATTCGACGTGCCGGTCGTGTCAGCAACACAAACGACTCGTTCGGGTTACGGTAATGAAGATGTTGGGTTGGAAGATACGTCCGAATCTTTTGGACTACCCGCAACCGCAGACTTCATGTTCGCACTTATCAGTAACGAAGAGTTGGCAAACAATCGTCAGATTCTGGTCAAACAGTTGAAGAACCGATACAACGACCCTACTGCATATCAGAGATTCGTAGTTGGTGTCGACCGTTCTAAGATGCGTCTCTATGATGTTGACCAGAACGATTCGCCTTTGAATAAAGACGAAGACAATGGTCCCGCATTTGATAACTCGTCAAGTGGTCAACGGGTAAACTCAGAGAAGTTCGATGGATGGAAAGTATGATAGAATTACCAATAGAACCATGGCACGCGGCACTGATACTTGCAGGTATCATTGCTACTGCATATTATGTTGGACGTAAGTTAGGATTTCAAGAGGGTGTCAATGGCATGGCAGAAACACTTGTCGCACTTGAAATTGTTACAAGACAGGACTTACAAAAATTAGTAGACCTACAAGATGAATGGGATGAGGAAGATAAATAGTGGAAGTAAATTTAGTAGCATTGAGTAAACCAAACGAAGCAACTGGTTGTCACACAGCAAGTGACTTAGTAGCATATGCCGCACGAGTGAGTAATCCTGCTAATCAGAACAACACAGAGACAGCACCACGTCTCTTAAAGTATTTGATTAAGCATAAGCATTGGTCACCATTTGAGATGGTTCACTTAACACTTGAAATCAAAACAACTCGTGATATCTCACGTCAGATATTACGTCACCGTTCGTTTTCATTTCAAGAATTCTCACAACGTTATGCAGTGAGTGAGAACATTGGTGTTGAACGTGAAGCACGACTTCAAGATGAGACTAACCGACAGAACTCAGTTGAAGTTGGTTCTGATGACGACATTCATCATGAGTGGTTACATGCACAAGGTCGTGTACGTTGGATGGCAGAGAAAGAGTATAAAGCGGCACTCAAGATGGGTATCGCAAAAGAACAAGCACGTGCGTTACTGCCCGAAGGTCTTACAGAGACTACACTATACATGGCAGGTTCGTTACGTTCTTGGATTCACTATTGCGAACTACGCATGGCGAATGGTACTCAGAAAGAACATATGGACATTGCAAAGAGATGTTGGGAAATCATTGTAGGTCATTTCCCTGAACTAACAGAGGCACTAGATAATGGATAGTTATAACAGATTCTTATGTCCCGTCGTTGAAGAAGACGGTGAACTATGTTTAGAATTTTCAGATGAATTGATGGAAGCACTTGACTTATCAGTAGGTGATGTGTTATCATGGGAACCTAGACCAAATGGGGTTTGGGAACTAAAACGTTTCAAAGAGGAGAAACAAGAAGATGAATAAAGGTACAGTAGTAACAGTGATGACAACCGTTGGTGAATACATCGGTCGTCTTGATAAGTTTGAAGATGGGAATGTACATGTTGACAATCCTCGTTTAATCGTTAAGTCACCTGATGGTGATATTGGTTTCGGTCGTGGCGTGTGTATGTCTGCAATCGAGAATCCGCCTAATGTTGTTTTCAATGACGTATTGTTTGTAGTACCTACGAATGACTCATTCGAGAAAGCATGGTTAGAAGCAACCAGTGGCATTATCATATAAACGCCACTTAGCAAAGGCAGTTACTTGGCGCATTGTTGCGTCGGTAACTACCGTCTCTATTGCGCTGTTCTTTGGACTACCAATGACAGCGATAGGTGCAGTATTCTTTGCAGACTTAGTTCTAAAGTTTGCAATGTATTATTTTCATGAACGATTGTGGTATAAACACATAAAGTACGGAGTAGACAATGAGCGAAGTTACGATTAGAAATAAAGAAATTCTTGAAACATTGAATAGTTTCGTTGATGAGTTCTTTTCTAACTATGACGACAATCCTGCCTACAACGTATACAGTTCAGAAGAAGATAAGACCAAGGGCGAGTATTATTGTGGTGAAGAATACTTGACAGAGTGTTTATCACGTGATACACTAGTTGGTGTACCAGACAGACATTGGGCACAACCCATATCTAAAATGGTTCGAGCAGATGATAAGTGGAAACCTTTCATGGACAGAGTTAAGTTTGACTTTGCCGCAGAGATTGGTGCACACACTTCAGCACTATTATCATATTATGCACCAGGCGGTTTTGTTGGTTGGCATACTAACTATGACGCAACTGCATATCAAGTATTATTTACATGGTCTAAGACTGGTAACGGATACTTCAGATATTATGATAAAGAGAAAGACGAGATAGTGACAATTCAAGATGTGCCAGGATGGCAATGTCGTCACTATTATTTTGGACCAGAAAATGAACCGCACAATCATTGTTGGCATTCTGCCTATGCGGGTGATGAACGTATTACCCTAGCATATAAGTTTGTTGGACATGGCGAAAATGATCCACGTGATGCACAAGCAAGACATTTACGTGATATGTTAATTGAGGAGATTGAAAGTGAGTAAGTATACGATTTATAGTACCGTAGGATGTGGTTATTGCATTCAAGCAAAACGTTTGTTAGAGTCTAAAGAAATTGACTTTGATTATATCGACCTAAGTGAGTTAGACGGTGCCGGTAAAGCACAGTTACAAGAGATTGCTGGTATTCCGTTCCGTACAGTACCACAAATTTTTAAAGAGAATGAAGAAGGTCAACTAGAATATGTTGGCGGGTTTACTGAACTAAAAGCGAGTTTATAATATGATTACATTGAATCCTACAGAAAAGAAAGCAGTTGTAAGTGCAGTACAAGAAATGTCTGATTGTATGTTACGCATTGAAGCAGAACGTGAACTGATGAAAGACATCGTTGACGTGACGTTCGAGAAGTATGGTGTTGAGAAGAAGTACTTCAAGAAGTTATCAACTATCTTCCACAAACGTAATCTTGATGAAGTGCGTGGTGAACATGAAACTGTAGAATCATTGTACGAAGATTTGTTCAAGGAGTAGTATCGGATGAATACTGCAAACAAT
>Ga0209555_10000843_pt1 | contig 24931 bp, 23 predicted proteins | sample SaaInl85LU_5_DNA_FD_184643 | JGI IMG/M metagenome (GOLD analysis project Ga0209555, IMG submission 184643) | Marine microbial communities from expanding oxygen minimum zones in the Saanich Inlet - ESP_85LU_5_DNA (SPAdes) (version 2) | ecosystem: Environmental > Aquatic > Marine > Intertidal... | reverse complement strand
TCCCCAGTTGCTAGCCCATCCTGGTTGGAATTGTTCTAAAAAGGCTGCAGCATGTATAAAATACCCCCAATGGAAATGATGGTCATTAAGGTTACCATCCTGACCATGTCCTGCGGGGTAACCAATTAAACTGCTCCAGGTGGTATTATAATAAAAAAGAAATGCGATTTCACCTGGTTCAGATTTCAGCCAATCCTCAAGCCGATCTTTTACGGTATGAACAATCGTATTTACAGAGGCTGTATCTCCCATAAGATCAGCAATTCTTGCTGTTTGAATCAAACGATTCATTACTTGTCCTTCATTATATGAATCTGTCCAGGTATCAAGTGCATCATTTTTTATGCCATCTACCTTATTTTGCATATCACCCGGGTTGAAATTGTTGCTGTAATGGTCTAAATAGGGTAAGGTTGGTAAAATTCCATAGAAAGTATTTGATACCTGAAATGAATTTCCTGCTAATGTTTTGAGCTCCCCTCTAATAGTTGAATAGGATAACCCTGTTGGTTGAGCTGAAGTTGAACTTAGGTTATTCCATTGATGTGGTAGAAGGCCAATAAGCATATTAGTATCTGTTCCTTCTTTTACGTCCGTAGCTACATTAAAATTGGTGGTAACCTCACCATTACTTTGATTGTAGTTCCATGTTGTTGTTGTATTAGTAGGAAATACATAAGCATATTTCTTGTAAAGATTAGCTGTTGCTGTAATGTTAGTTGAGTTAAGCGGAATAAAGGCTAAGGACCAATAATTCTTGCCATTTAACGAAGAGGTATAAGTGTTCCCATTTTTAATCCAGGTACTTCCTGATGGAGCATAAATCACAAAATCAGCTCCATTTCTTAGGTTGTTAATTACTAATAGTTCAGAAGAGATTGTAGCAGTGCCCTGATTAACTTCTATTTGTGCTATATCAGTAGAATCTTTTTCAAAATAAATAAACGGCATCCCAATTCCTGTTGTTGCTGAAAAATGATGATTTGAATTTTGCCAGTCTAATGTTACAGTCCAATCACTAAAGTTAGAAACTTTCGCAGCGGATGCATTTAATCCTGTAACTCCTACAATTACAGGCTCAATATTGTCAATAACTCCCCATGGAATATAGGTGGTTACTAAGCCTGAATTCTTCGTCTTCATGGTAAAAGGATAGTTGAATAGATTGTCTGCATGTGCATTCTTTATTTTAGCAGACCACCAATCATTTGTTGGGGCAGGCTTGCTTGCTGCATTACCAATTGTGTATGGCGTTCCTGAAGGGTATGAATTTCTACCTGCAGCATCTGTTCCTGGAAAGCTAGTTGAATAACCTCCGCTGCCTATTGCCACATGTTGTGAAAAACAATTTGAATAGGTAATGAATGAAAGTACTATCGAAAGTAATCCTTTTAAGAATTTAGTAGAAATAGTCATGTGTTGAAATTAAATATAATGTAAATTTAGAATGGCTTCATTATGGTAAAAATAACTAAAAGTATCATACCTTTTTATTTTACTATCATTTAATTGATAAGAGACTAATAAAAAACGTAATCGAAGAGTCACGAACAACCAAAATTAAAATTGAAGAGACATCATAAAATTAGCATTCGTTTTCGATTCAATAATTTTTAATCGGACAACATTGATTTACTTGAATTTTTGGTCATTTTGTTTCAAGCAAAAGAACATTATGGAACCATTATATCTCAACAAAAACTCATTGGGCCAAATAAATTCATAATCTATTCAAAAATTTAAATAGGACTATATAGATTTAAAGCAAATTGCCCTCCTATTAATTCTTTATAAAACTGCACAGATCTTTATTTTCTTCTTTTCAGTAACAATGGTTACTGACTGAACACTGGTCTTAAGCGGAACTTCGCATCATAATTTATTTTATGATGAAGAAACACCTATTAATATGGACTTTCGGAATAGCTTCAGTGGCGCTTTTTGCGCAGTCGTCAGAGCAAATTCCAATTACAAAAGCAGAAGTGCTCACTAAAGTGGATGCACAGAATAGATCAATAAAAATTGCAGAACAGAATTACAACAGCGCGAAGGCCGGTTTTAGTCAGGCTAACTCAGTAATTCTCCCTACCATTTCTGTTTCTCATACAGCTATGGTTACCACAAACCCTTTAATGGCCTTTGGTTCTAAGTTAAATCAAGAAGTTTTAACAGCAACAGATTTCAATCCTACGCTATTGAACGATCCTGATCAGATTGAAAACTATGCCACTAGAGTTGCTTTTGAGCAGCCTCTTATTAATGTGGACGGATTTTATCAGCGAAAAGCGGCTAAAACTCAAATGCAAGCTACTAAATTACAGTGGGATCGATCGATTGATTATGTTTATTTAAAGGTTGATAAGGCGTATATGCAATTGCAATTAGCGCACAAAGCAGTAGCAGTAATGCAACAAGCAGTAGCTACAGCTGAGGCCAATCAAAAAGTAGCGAAAGATAACTTGGATGCTGGTTACATGCAGCAAGCTGACTTTTTATCTGTTCAAATTCAAGTGAATCAGCTGAAAGATCAACTTAAAATGGCAGAGTCTCAATTGCAGAACGCTTCTGATTACTTGGGTTTTATTATGAATCAATCACCGGAAGCTATTTTTCAACCAACGGATAGTTTAGCCATTCAGTTAATCGATAATGGAATAACTGAATTGTCGGAAAATAGAGCAGATATTCAGGCGATGAGTTTAGTAATAGATGCTTATAAGCAAATGCATCAGTCGGATAAAATGAGCTTCTTACCACGATTAAATGCTTTTGGTAGTTATGAATTATATGATGATGAATTATTTCGTGCTGATGCAAATGGTTATTTACTAGGTGCTCAACTGAGTTGGACTGTTTTTGAAGGCGCTAAGCGAATCGGTAAAACCAAACAAAGTGGAGCCAATAGCCAAAAAGCAACGCTAGAATATGAGCAATATGTTTCTCAAAGTAAGTTAGAAATAAATCAAGCTAAGCGGCAATTAGCTGATGCGCAACATCAGTTTGAAACAGCACAGTTAGCGCAACAGCAAGCCAAAGAAGTATTGAGAATTCGAACGAATCGCTTTAAAGAAGGATTGGAGAAAACCACCGATTTATTGATGGCTGAAACTCAATATGCCCAAATGCAGTTGGCGTATTACCAATCTATTTTCGCCTATAATATGGCACAATCTACACTTACATTTTTACTAAAGAATTAATAGAATCGAGATATGAAAACAACAATAATTACAGCAGCAATTGCAATAATGGCAATCTCACTTTACAGCTGTGAAAATAAAGAAGAAACTAAAACGGTTGTAGCGCTAGATCCTGTAAAAGTAGAAGTGATGGAAGTCGCTAGCCCGAACGGACTTTCTACGTTAAATTTTAATGGGAAGATTGTTGCGGCTAATTCTGCCAATATCAGCACCCGAATGATGGGTTTTGTGGATCAAGTAAAGGTGAAAGTTGGTGATAAGGTTAAAAAAGGACAATTGCTAATGATTATCAATAATGCTGATTTGCAAGCAAAAATTGCTCAGGTAAAGGCCGCTATTGCAGCAGCTGATGCAGGGTTTGAAAATGCAGAGAAAGATTATAAACGATTTCAAAGTTTGATGAAGTCGAACAGTATTTCTCAAAAGGAAATGGACGATATGTCGACCAGATATGAAATGATGAAATCACAATTAGAAGGTGCGAAACAACAACAACGAGAAGTAAATGCACAGTTGCAATATGTGAATTTGACAGCCCCTTTTGATGGTGTAATCACTAACAGATTTATAGAAGTTGGCGATATGGCCAATCCGGGAATGCCTTTATTAGGAATAGAGCAGCCAGGAAAAATGGAAGTAACGGCAATGGTTCCTGAAAGTGATATTCAATCAGTAAAGCAAGGAGCTGAGACTATTATTTATATCAATTCAATTGATACAGAATTAAAAGGAGTAATCACAGAAGTGAGTGGGTCCTCTAAAAATACAGGTGGACAATATGCGATACGTGCGGTAATCAATGAAAATAACCCAAAAGTGCGTTCAGGAATGTATGCCACAGTTAGCGCTCAAATTCAGGGTGAATTGACTGAAAATGAAGCATTGTTTATTCCAAAAAATGCTATTGTAACGAGAGGACAACTCTCGGGAGTTTATACTGTAAGTCAACAAAATACGGCCATTTTAAGATGGTTGAAATTGGGTCAGACTTCAGATGGGAAAGTAGAAGTTTTATCTGGTTTGTCTGCGGGAGAGCAATTGATTTTATCAGCTGAGAGCAAGTTGTATAACGGTGCTCCATTAGTTTATTAAGCGTTAGAAAAGAACAAAGTTATGAAAGAAGGATTAGCAGGTAGAATCGCCAAAGTATTCATCAACTCTAAATTAACAGTGTTGTTGATGGTTGTCTTTATGGTGGTTGGTGTATACAGTTCATTTCTGATACCGAGAGAGGAAGAGCCACAGATTGATGTAGCAATGGCCGATATATTTATTGGTTACCCAGGTGCAAGCCCTGAAGAGGTGGAATCGAGAGTTTCTCAGCCATTAGAGAAAATGATTTCCAACATCAAAGGGGTAGAGTATGTGTATTCCACTTCCATGAAAGAGCAGGCGATGATTATCGTGCAATATTATGTGGGGGAGGATATAGAACGCTCATTCGTGAAGTTGTACACCGAGATGAATAAGCACATGGATCAATTGCCAAAAGGTGTAACCATGCCATTGGTAAAAGCGAGATCTATTGATGATGTGCCGATGTTGAGTTTAACGCTTTGGAGCGAAAACTATGATGATTTTCAAATCAAACAAATTGCCCAAGAGCTGAACGATGAAATAAAGAAAGTAAATGATGTTTCCGCGACGCATTTAATTGGTGGTAGAAACCGAGAAATGCGAGTGGTTTTAAATCCGGCTAAGTTAGCAGCTTCGGGGTTAGATTTTTTAGCTGTAGCAGAAATGCTAAAATCTAATAATCAGCAATTAAGTAGCGGAAATATTACCAAAAATGATCAAGAATTCACGGTAGAAACTGGTTTGTTTTTATCGACTGTAGAGGATGTTGAAAATCTAGTAATTGGCGTACAGCAAAATCAACCTATTTACTTAAAGCAAGTAGCTGAGGTCGTTGATGGTCCTGAAATTCCTACTACTTATGTTCAGTTGGGTTTTGGACAAGCCAATGAGAAGGTTGCTGATTTCCCATCGGAATATCCTGCAGTTACGCTTTCTATCGCTAAGCGGAAAGGTGCTGATGCAATGAAAATTGCAGATTTAATTTTGGATAAAGTGGAAGGTTTAAAAGCCACATTAATCCCAAATGATGTATTCGTTGAGGTAACCCGAAACTATGGAGAAACTGCTTCACAAAAAGTATCTGAATTATTGATGCACTTGATTGGTGCCATTGTAGCAGTTACAATTGTGGTAATGTTGGCCATGGGCTGGAGAGGTGGATTAGTGGTATTTCTATCCGTTCCTGTTACGTTTGCGTTGACACTATTGAGTTACTATTTATTGGATTATACTTTAAATAGAATTACGCTTTTTGCCTTGGTGTTTGTGACAGGTATTGTGGTGGATGATTCCATTATTATCGCTGAGAACATGCACCGACACTTCAAAATGAAGCGATTGCCATTTAAACAAGCGGCTTTATATGCAATTAATGAAGTGGGTAACCCAACTATTTTAGCCACGTTTACCGTGATTGCTTCTGTATTGCCAATGGCATTTGTGTCAGGATTAATGGGCCCTTACATGTCTCCAATGCCAATCGGAGCTTCTATTGCCATGATTCTTTCATTGTTCGTCGCATTAACGATAACCCCTTATTTAGGATACATTTTCTTAAGAGAAAAAGAACCGAAAGATGGAAAGGAAAAAGCACCTGAAAAGGAAATAACAGATACGGCTATTTATAAAATTTATGAACGTTTTGAAAAGCCGTTGATTGAAAAGAAAGGTTTGAGATGGGGATTCTTAGGATTTACAGCTTTGTTGCTTTTTGGTTCAGTTGCATTATTTTTTACAAATACTGTTGCAGTAAAAATGTTGCCTTTCGACAATAAGAATGAATTTCAAGTAGTAATTGATATGCCTGAAGGAACTACACTAGAGCGAACTGACTTAGTGGCGAAAGAAATTGCACAGTTTTTATCTACCCGACCTGAAGTAGTGAACTATCAGAGTTATGTAGGTACTTCAGCACCGATTACCTTTAACGGATTGGTTCGTCATTATGATGTGCGTAGAGGAAGTAATGTAGCTGATATTCAGGTTAACTTGACCGATAAAAAAGTTCGGACTGCTCAAAGTCATGGAATAGCAAGTGAGTTCAGACCGTTTATACAAGAAATAGCGAAAAAGTATAATGCCAATGTAAAAATAGTGGAAGTTCCACCTGGCCCTCCTGTATTATCAACGATTGTAGCTGAGATTTACGGTCCAGATTATAAGGAGCAGATGAAAGTAGCCGCTCAAGTAAAGGCCCTATTGGAAAATACCACCGATGTAGTAGACGTCGATTGGATGGTAGAGGCAGACCAAACGGCTTATGAATTAGTGGTAGATAGAGAAAAATCGATGCTTTATGGCGTGGCTCCTCAGCAAGTGGTTTATACCATGAATATGGCATTGTCTAATCGAACAGTTTCTAATTTATACGATGAGAATTCAGCGAATCAAGTTGGAATTATATTGGCTTTAGATCCAAAAGAAAAATCGACTATTCAAGAAGTAACGCAGTTGCAAGTAAAATCGAGCCAAGGGAACATGGTAAGTGTTGGTGATTTAGTTCAGGTAAAAGAAAAGATAGCTGATAAAGCGATTTACCGAAAAAATCAACAGCGAGTAGTTTATGTGTTGGCTGATATGGCGGGAGAATTAGAAAGTCCTGTTTATGCAATTCTTGGAATGGAGGAAAAATTAAAAGAAATGGATCTTCCTGCAGGTTATGGTATCAATGAACTATACCTTTCACAGCCAGAAAGCAATGAAGATTTTACAGTGAAATGGGATGGAGAATGGCAAATTACATTAGAAGTATTTCGTGATTTAGGAATTGCATTTTTAGGTGTTATTGTCATGATTTACATCTTGATTGTAGGATGGTTTCAAAACTTTAAAGCACCAATCGTAATGATGGTTGCTATTCCACTTTCTTTGATTGGGATTGTATTAGGCCACTGGATGATGGACGCGTTTTTTACAGCAACCTCATTTATTGGAATGATTGCCCTCGCTGGAATTATGGTCCGGAATTCTGTACTACTAATTGATTTTATCAATATTAGATTAGAAGAAGGAGTTGGCTTGAAACAAGCAGTAATAGAAGCAGGTGCGGTAAGAACTACACCAATTTTATTAACTGCCGGAACAGTAGTTATTGGAGCTTTTGTAATCTTATTCGATCCAATTTTTCAAGGGTTAGCCATATCGTTAATGGGTGGAACTATTGTGTCTACTGTATTGACGCTGTTGGTGGTGCCATTGGTATATTATATGATCGAACGTAAAAATCACACGAATTAAAAGGAGGTTTATTATGAAATTATTAATCGTAACAGTGGTAGAAGAATACCACGATAAAGTGATCAAGTTATTCAAACAAGCAGAAATTGAAAACTACAGTGAGTCTGATATAGATGGATATAAAAATGCCTCTTCAACGATGATATCGACGAGTTGGTTTCCTAGTGAGAAATCAGGAACAGAATCCAATTTATTCTTCTCTTTTACACAAGAAGAAAAGATTGACCACTTGTTTGAATTGATAGCGGAATTCAATCAAAATTTAGAAACAAATAATCCCATAAAAGCGGTAGTAGTGCCGATAGAACGTAGTATTTAAAATAAGAAAATATGAAGAATAGAGTAGTAAGAGCCATTGCAGGCACTTTTATATTAATTAGTTTACTATTAGCTACATATGTAGATATTTCATGGCTGTGGTTTACCGCATTTGTAGGTGCCAATTTGTTGCAATCATCCATTACTAAGTGGTGTTTGATGGATATCATTTTAGGAAAATTAGGGGTGAAAGATTAGGATTGTATTAGTTATATGTATTTAGCCCATATTACGAAAGTAGTATGGGCTTTTGTCGATTATTAGGGTTTATTGGCTCGTATGAGACGGCTTCATCATGATTTATTATACTATTTTTGTTTTAAAAAGTACTACTTTATAGCATTCAATTGAAGCAAGAACGATTAGGATATTTAGACAGTGCAAGAGGCCTAGCAGCAATAGGGGTCTTATTAGTTCATGCAATTAATTCTTTTAGTGAGTTAGATTTGGATCTTTTAGTTGCTTCAAATTTTACTAAAGAATATCTCGATTTAGGGAAGATTTTTTTGATTATCTTCTTTTTAACAAGTGGATTTGTAATACCCTATAGTATTAAGGCCAGAGGTTCAAATGTGCTTAAAAGCTTTGCCATTTCTCGAATCTTCCGATTGTATCCTGTTTATTGGCTTTCAGCAATTCTAGGATTTATGCTTTATGGTAGCTTTACTGTTAAACAGTTGTTGTTTAATCTTACCATGTTTCAGCAATTTTTTGGAATTGAAAATATAATTGGGTTATACTGGACGTTGCAATTAGAGTTGATCTTCTACTTCTTGATAGCGCTAATGTTTGCTATAAATAAATTGTATGATAAAAAGTTTCTATTTCTAACATCAGTTTTATTTTTATTGATAGCCTTGGTTATGGCAGTAGTTCGTAATGTTATGCTGATTAAGTTGCCTTTAGCAATACCGCTAACCCTTTCCATTATGTATTTTAGCTCATATTACAGATACTTTGTAATCGAGAGAGATGGACTAGCTAAAAAGTATAGTAATCGTTATTTGATAATCTATGTTGTTTTAATTCCAATAATTAGCTACTATGGTTATAATTATGATTTTGGGTACGGTGAAAGCTGGGAAAAGTATACGTTAACTTACTTTTTAGGTATGGCGCTATTTTTATTTGTGTGCGGTATTAAATACTCTTCTAAATTGATGGAGTATACAGGAAAAATTAGTTATTCTGTTTATGTTTTTCATCCATTAGTTATCTTAATTATTCAAGAAACGTCATTTTTTAATTCTTTTCAAGGCTTATTTAAGGTTTTATTTACCTTGGTCTTAACCATTTTGTTTTCTCACTTCTCCTATACACTTATTGAAAAGCCATTCATTAATGTTGGGCGAAATTTAAGAAATCGAATGGTGATAGATTGATATCCATTCAATTAACTTTTTAAGTTAATTCTATACTTTTTTGTAATGTTATTATTTCAGGTTGTTGAATTTTCTTATTTTTTTGATAATAATTGAGATATAAAGGTATATTGCATTTCATAAATTGATGTTTATAAACGTGAAAAATTGTTCCCATGAGTAATTATAATATAAAACACTTCGAAGAATATTTTCAAATTTATCGCAAATCGGTTCGTGACCCAGAATTGTTTTGGGAAGAGATTGCAGAAGAGCATTTTGTGTGGCGAAAGCGATGGGATAAAGTGTTGAGTTGGGATTTTAGCAAACCAGAAGTTAAGTGGTTTGAAGGGGCAAAATTAAACATCACTGAAAACTGTATCGATCGACATTTAAGAACGAAAGGAGATAAAACTGCGATATTATTCGAACCAAACGATCCAAACTCACCTGCTGAACACATCACCTATAAGAAATTACACGAGCGCGTTTGCAGAATGAGTAATGTCTTAAGAGACCAAGGAGTTCAGAAAGGAGATCGGGTATGTATTTATTTACCCATGATTCCTGAATTAGCTATTGCCACATTGGCCTGTGCAAGAATAGGAGCGATACACTCTGTGGTCTTTGCTGGGTTTTCATCTACCGCTTTAGCTACTAGAATAAACGATAGTGATTGTAAAATAGTCATTACTTCTGATGGGTCTTATCGAGGAAATAAAACAATTGATTTAAAAGGAATCGTAGACGAAGCGCTAGAGCAATGTAATGGAGTTGAAACCACATTGGTGGTTAATCGTATTGGGAGTGATATTGCCATGAAAGACGGGCGAGATAAATGGTTGCAGCCGTTGTTGGATCAGGCAATTCCTCATTTTGAACCTGAAATTATGGATGCAGAAGATCCACTGTTTATATTATACACGTCAGGTTCAACTGGCAAACCGAAAGGAATGGTTCACAGTGCAGCCGGTTACATGGTATACGCAGCGTACACGTTTAAAAATATTTTTAATTATAAAGAGCAAGATGTTTACTGGTGCACGGCTGATATTGGTTGGATTACGGGACATAGTTACATTGTTTACGGCCCATTAGCTAATGGGGCGACAACGGTGATGTTTGAAGGTGTTCCTTCTTACCCTGATTTTGGTCGATTTTGGGAGATTGTTGAGAAGCATAAAGTAACTCAGCTATACACCGCTCCAACTGCCATTCGGGCATTGGCAAAAGAAAATATAGAGTTCGTAGAAAACCATGATTTATCTTCCTTGAGAGTTTTAGGAACAGTAGGAGAGCCCATAAACGAAGAAGCGTGGCATTGGTATAACGATAATGTAGGAAAGAAAAAGAGCCCTATTGTGGATACGTGGTGGCAAACAGAGACTGGTGGAATTATGATTTCGCCAATACCATTTTGTACGCCAACTAAACCGACCTATGCTACCTTGCCATTCCCCGGAATTCAGCCTGCATTAATGGATGAAAATGGTGAAGAAATTAAAGGAAATCAAGTAGACGGAAGGTTGTGTATTAAATTTCCATGGCCATCCATCGCACGCACTATTTGGGGTGATCACCAACGCTACAAGGATACTTATTTCTCCGCCTTTAAAAATATGTACTTTACTGGAGATGGAGCTTTGAGAGATGAGGTAGGTTATTACCGAATCACCGGAAGAGTAGATGATGTAATTATTGTTTCAGGTCATAATTTAGGCACAGCACCCATTGAGGATGCTATTAATGAGCACCAGGCTGTTGCAGAGTCAGCAATTGTAGGTTTTCCACATGATATTAAAGGAAATGCGCTCTACGGTTATGTTATTCTTAAAGAAACTGGAGAATCTAGAGATCAAGATAACCTAAGAAAGGAAATCAACCAGATTATTACAGAACATATCGGACCAATAGCGAAGTTGGATAAGATTCAATTTGTTGGTGGGTTGCCTAAAACAAGATCAGGTAAAATTATGCGTCGGATTTTAAGAAAAATAGCCGGAAAAGACACGGATAACCTAGGAGATACGAGTACGTTATTGAATCCTGAAGTGGTTCAAGAAATTATGGATAATGTGTTGTAGCGGAAATTATTAGGCGTAATTTTTAAAAGATTAAATTTTTTAATTTGGGCGTTACCTAAAGGTCGGGCTTTCCGCTATATCTTTTATTTCATAAAAGGATGTCGCTACTATCCCTAACGCAAATTCGTTTCTATAATCGACATTCGTTAGAACTAAAACTCTTTAAGGTTTAGTATTATTTTGATTATTAATCATCGGAGAGCTTTGCATGGTGCTTGAAAAGCTGTAACGGGTTTATCTTGTTAGATCTCCAAGGTTTCCAAAACTTTGGAGGTCTATTAGAATTTGATTTTTAGCCCCATCGGGGTGAAATCTTCGTAGGAATTTGATCAGAATAAAATAGAAAAGCCATGTAGTTTTGAGATCTAATTGGGTATGAAATTTTTTTAAGTTAAAAAATGGGCACAAAAAAAGGAGTAATCATTTCTGATTTCTTTCCAAGTAGATAACTCTATTGAATTATCGAACATTAGTCTAACTCCAAAAGATTTAATGGTCACTCATTGTATAATGACTCTTATTATCAAAAGTAAAACACAAGTTTTAAACCAAGAGATTTTATTCAGCATATAAATTACTGCTGTCAAAAAAAACTATTTTTGAAATTTATGTATGAACTACTCAGGACAATTCATTTAATTGCAGTAAGTCCTTGTTTAATAATAGGGGTATATTTAATTTATTTTTCAACTAAGGGCACTGGAAATCATAAGAATATTGGTTGGGCATATATGATTTTAATGTTTTTACAAGCAGGGATATCTCTTTTTATGGAGGCAAGAGTGGGACCCCAAATTTTAAATCATTTTGGATGGATCCATCTACTAAGTATTCTGACTATATATACCGTAATAAAAAGCATCTATTACATAAAGAAGGGTGATATTCAAGGTCATTCAAGGTCAATGATTATACTATTTTGGGCCGGTTTAATACTAGCAGGAGGTTTTACAATTGTTCCTGGAAGGTATCTATACAATGTCTTTTTTACATAGAAAACGGCTACACTTTATAAGAGAATAACCGTTTTATTGTTTTAGTAGCGTTCTTATTCGAAATCATTAGTGTCCGATAAAAAAAGGTATACCTAATTATTAAGTCCTGCAGGTATAACTATTTTATATTAAGCTCATAATTTGGGAAAATTAAATCACGATCTGTTAAAAGTTAAATAGGGGATTACTTTTTAATTTTAAACTCAATAGAGTTCAAGTAATAAGTGCAACACGAATAATTTAAATGTAACGTTTGCGTATCATAAATAATAATGTTACGTTTGCGTTACATTAATAAAATAGTTAAAGATTTATGGAAAATATTATCCCACTTTTTGGAATGCTAATTGGAGTAATAATACCATTATCAGTATTTTACTGGCAGTATAAAGAAGGTAAAGAGAAAAACAAAACTATCATAGAGATTTCTAAAAATATAGACGACTCTTCAAAATTAGAAGAGTTACTATCTATTTTTGATGAAAGAAAAAAGGAGCCAATAGATTATCGTAGAAACGGAGTTATCACAATTTTTGTTGGTATTGGATTATACCTTTTGGGATATTATGCAATTGGAAGTATCTTAAAAGGTGTTGGAGCTTTGGTTGGATTTATCGGAATAGGAACAATGGTTGCAGGTTACCTCTATCCAAATACTGGAAAGGAACTAACTGATGCCGTCGAAAAATATGAAAAGGAATAACTATGGGAAGGAACCATTCTAAATTATTAAATAATTTAGAACAACTGAGGAAGTCATGTGGTTTAACTCAGCAAGAATTATCCATAAAAGCCGAGGTTTCAAGAAAGAGTATTAATGCCATAGAAAATGGAGTGTATATTCCTTCTACTGTGTTAGCTTTGAAAATTTCAAAAACTTTAAATTGTTCAGTTGAAGATTTGTTCATTCTTCCTTAATTGAATAGTCCTCGTTATTAATAAAAAAACGGCTACACTTTTAAAGTATAAGCGTTTTATTGTTTTAGTAGCGGGGACAGGACTCGAACCTATGTCACGCCTGCGGCGGATAAGAGCCCTCCGATGCAAGTGTTGATTTTAACGACTCTCTTCCTTTTCCTGATTTAAGGTATTTTTCTCTTTTCATCGCTTCAGGTTTAGAATAATAAAATTCTACATAAACGACCATCCATGGTCTGTATTTAATTGTAGATCCCTTCTTAGAAAGATAATTGTGAGATTTGAAACGCTCGATTAAGTTTGATGTAAATCCTGTATAGTATTTATTAAACTTCTTGGAGTGGAGAATGTATACGACGAATTCTACTTTCATATTGAAAATTTACATCACAAAAAAAGGAGCTGATTTCTCAACTCCTTCGTAGTAGCGGGGACAGGACTCGAACCTATGACCTTCGGGTTATGAGCCCGACGAGCTACCAACTGCTCCACCCCGCAATATATCTTTTAGCAATATTGCTTGCTTATTCTGAAAATTTGTCTGTTAAACCGCTGTTTAACTTCAACTTAGGAGCTATTTTTATTAGTAAAATAAAGGAGCCTTCCTTAATTGGAGTGCAAATATATTATTTGTTTCTTTGCAGAGCAAATAAAATGCAAAAAAATGTCGCATAAAGCAGGATTTGTTAACATCATCGGGAACCCAAATGTGGGGAAATCTACCCTAATGAATGGACTGGTAGGTGAGAAGATGTCAATAATTACATCAAAAGCTCAAACTACTCGCCATCGAATTTTAGGAATAGTTAATGAAGAGAATTCCCAAATAGTCTTTTCTGACACTCCTGGAGTGCTGGAACCGAACTATAAGTTACACGAAGGGATGATGAAATTCGTCTATTCGGCACTTGAAGATGCTGATGTGTTACTATTGATTGTAGATGCTTACGATCAAATCATCAAAAACGAGAAAGTTTTAAAACGATTAAAAGAAATTGAAGTGCCACTCTTAATTGTGGTAAATAAAATTGATTTACTCGATCAGCAACGATTAGAAGAAACGGTTAGTCTATGGAGTGAGCAATTTCCCAATGCGGAGATTTTACCCATGTCGGCATTGCATAAGCAAGGAATTGATACCTTATTGAATAAAATTACCACCTTATTGCCCGAATCTGCACCGTATTTTGAAAAGGATGCGCTAACGGATAAAACAGAGCGATTTTTTATGGCTGAGATAATCCGTGAGAAAATTTTCATGAACTATAAAAAAGAGATTCCGTATTCATGTGAAGTAGTGGTTCATTCGTTTAAAGACGAAGAAAATATTGTTCGTATATCAGCGGATATTATGGTTTCTAGAGATTCTCAAAAGGGAATTTTGATTGGTCACCAAGGGAAGATGTTAAAGAAAGTAGGAACGGCTGCACGGTTAGATATGGAGAAGTTCTTGGATAAAAAAGTGTTTTTAGAATTATACGTGAAGGTAGACCAAGATTGGAGAGACCAAGATTCTAAATTAAAGCGTTACGGCTATTTATAAGTAAAAGTTATGGCAAATATTGTTGCAATTGTTGGTCGTCCAAATGTTGGAAAATCAACGTTATTTAATCGTATAACAGAAAGCAGAAAAGCGATTGTTGATGAGCAGAGTGGAGTAACTCGTGATCGTCATTTTGCTAAGGCCAATTGGTCAGGTAGAGAGTTTACAATTATTGATACTGGTGGTTACATCAGTGGATCAGAAGATGTGTTTGAAGGAGAAATTCGTAAGCAAGTAGAAATTTCTATTTCAGAAGCGTCTATTATTTTATTTGTAGTGGATGTTACTTCCGGTATAACTGACTTAGATGATGTTGTTGCTGGTATGCTTCGTAAAAGTGGGAAAAAAGTATTTGTTATCGCCAATAAGGTAGATAATAACGAGCGATGGGGAGAATCTGCTGTATTTCATGCATTCGGATTAGGTGATCCGTATAATATTTCTTCCTTGAGCGGAAGTGGTACGGGTGATTTGTTAGATGATGTAATTGCTGAATTTCATGAAGGTGATGAGGAAGAAATCAACATTCCAAAGTTTGCAATCGTTGGTCGTCCTAACGTAGGGAAATCATCGCTTGTAAATGCGCTGATTGGTAAAGAAAGAAATATTGTAACAGATATTGCAGGAACTACTCGTGATGCGCTAGGAACGCGTTATAATGCTTTTGGTTTTGACTTTATGCTGACTGATACAGCCGGTTTACGTAAGAAAGGTAAAGTAGATGAGGATGTGGAATTTTATTCCGTAATGCGATCTATTCGAGCCATTGAAAATAGTGATGTATGTATCCTGTTAATAGAAGCAGATAAGGGCGTAATGTCTCAAGACTTAAATATTTTGCAGTTAGCGCTGAAGAATAAAAAAGGATTGGTGATCATGGTGAATAAGTGGGATTTGGTAAAAGACAAAGGAACCAATACCATGCGTGATTTTAAAAATGCGATTCTAGAAAAGATTGCACCATTCAATGATGTACCGGTTATTTTTACCTCTGTAACAGAAAAGCAGCGAATTTTAAATGTACTAGAAGAGGCTGTTCATGTTTATCAAAATAGAATTCGAAAAATTCCAACCAACAAGCTGAATAAGATCATGCTTCCGATTATCGAAGCTGTTCCACCGCCTGCTGTAAAAGGAAAGTATATTAAGATCAAGTTCATCAATATGCTGCCGACTTATAAACCAACATTTGTGTTTTATTGTAATTTGCCGCAATATGTGAAAGAGTCGTATAAACGATTTATAGAGAATAAGTTGAGAGAGAATTTCGATTATACAGGAGTTCCTATTCAGTTGTTTTTTAGAGAGAAATAGAATTAAAATCCTAGTTAATATAATCTCATGCGATAGCAGAGGTTAAACCGTTTCACTGGTAGAGGTTAGACTTTAGATTGATGTTTTATAATATTGAGTACTTCGTCAAACTCAGCACAGGCTGAAGTCGGAATAGTCAAAAGAAAAACGAATAGTTACCAACCAAAAAAAACATCTTAGTCGAGACTAAGATGGTTTTTTTATGCATTAGCAATTCGAATTTTACAATCCGAAACCTGCTTTAACTTTATCGATATAATCTAACTTTTCCCAAGTAAATAATTCAACATCCATGGTTTTAGTTTCACCATTTGGTTGTGTGAATGTTTTAGAAACAGTTTCGTTTATTCTTCCCATGTGCCCGTATGCAGCAGTTTCACTGTACATAGGAGTTCTTAACTTTAATCTACTTTCAATAGCAGAAGGACGCATATCAAAGATTTCAGAAACCTTTTTCGCGATTTCGCCATCTTTCATGTTCACTTTAGAAGTTCCATAAGTTTCTACGAAAATTCCCATTGGCTCTACTACACCAATTGCGTAAGATACTTGAACTAAAATCTCGTCAGCTACACCTGCAGCAACTAAGTTTTTAGCGATATGACGTGTAGCATAAGCTGCACTTCTATCCACCTTACTTGGATCTTTTCCTGAAAATGCACCACCACCGTGAGCTCCTTTACCACCGTAGGTATCTACGATAATTTTACGACCAGTTAAACCTGTATCTCCATGAGGACCACCAATTACAAATTTACCCGTTGGGTTAATGTGGTATTTTATGTCATCGTTGAACAATGCTTGAATATCAGAAGTTAATTTTGATTTAACTCTAGGTATTACAATTTCTACGATGTCTTTTCTAATTTTAGCTAGCATGGTGTCGTCATCAGCAAAATCATCATGCTGAGTGGAAACCACAATTGCTTCAATTCGTTGAGGTACGTTTTCGTCAGAATATTCAATGGTTACTTGACTTTTCGCATCAGGACGTAAGTAAGGAATATCTATTCCTTCTCTTCTTATCGCTGCCATTTCTTTCAAAATAAGGTGCGATAAATCCAATGCCAAAGGCATGTAGTTTTTTGTTTCGTTGGTTGCATAACCAAACATCATTCCTTGGTCACCTGCTCCTTGCTCTTCTTTCGAAGCTCTATCAACACCTCTGTTGATGTCATCAGACTGCTCATGAATAGCTGAAAGAACTCCACAAGAGTTACCGTCAAACATATATTCACCTTTAGTATACCCAATTTTGTTAATTACGTCACGCGCAATTTTTTGAACATCTAAATAGGTATTTGATTTCACCTCTCCAGCCAATATTACCTGACCAGTGGTTACTAATGTTTCACAAGCTACCTTCGACTCTGGATCAAAAGCTAAAAAGTTATCAATTAAAGCATCAGAAATCTGATCAGCTACTTTATCAGGGTGTCCCTCTGAAACTGACTCGGATGTAAATAAATATGGCATTAATCTTTTGTGTTAAGTTATTAAACGGCTGCTAAAGTACGAAATGTGCGAGGAATATTTAAAGACCAATTGCAGCTTATTTTTGTTTGGTTAATTCTTTGAAAACATCTTCTAGTTTTTGATGCTCTTTTTGTAAAGTAAGTACTGAAGCACCCTGATTTACTGCAAAGTTAAATAAGGTATTTCTTAAATCAGTTTTGGCATCGCTCTCTATTTGAAAGGTATTATTGCCAATTTTTTCCATTTTTGTTACTCCAGCTATTGCGATAAGCTTCTTTTCGTCAATATTTCCTTCAAACTCTACTGTAATTACAATCTTTTCTGTTGCAATGGATGTAAGTTCTTTTGCTGATTTATTGGCAACTAGTTCACCTTTGTTGATAATCATTACGCGGTCGCAAATAGCCTCTACTTCTTGCATAATGTGGGTAGAAAGCATTACTGTTTTTTCTTTTCCAACGGTTTTTATCAAATTTCTGATTTCAGCCAATTGGTTGGGGTCTAGTCCCGTGGTAGGTTCATCTAGGATCAACACTTTTGGATCGTGAATCAATGCTTGAGCCAAACCAACCCGCTGACGATAGCCCTTTGACAATTCCCCGATCTTTTTATTTTGCTCTACTTGTAATCCTACTTTTTCAATGATATCATCGATTAGTTTTTTGGTTGGTTTGATTTTATGAATCTGTGCTACAAAAGCAATTGATTCGCGCACATACATATCCAGATAAAGTGGATTGTGCTCTGGTAAATACCCGATTAAGTTTCTTACACCTAAGGCGTCCTCGTTGACATCAATCCCACAAACACTTACCTTACCTTCCGATGCAGGTAAATAGGTAGTGATAATTTTCATCATCGTAGATTTTCCTGCACCATTTGGCCCTAAGAAACCAACTATTTCACCTGGCTTTACCTCAAAGCTCACATCGTTTAACGCACGTTGTTTGCCGTATAATTTACTAATATTCTCTACCTTTATCGACATGTTTAAAGCTCAATTTTAAAGTCCGAATTTACTAAATTTAAGCGGCCGAGTAGTGTTAAATTAATTCAAATATAGGTTGAAGGGAATAGTTACAAAATCAACAGGTAGTTGGTATACCGTTAGAGCAGAAGGTGGAGAGAGTTATGACTGCCGACTAAAAGGTAAGTTTAGAACTAAAGGAATTAAGAGTACCAACCCTGTAGCGGTGGGAGATAAGGTAGAGTTTAAGCAAGAAGATGAGGCGAATGTCATTTTTAAGTTAGAACCGAGAGAGAATTATATTATCCGTAAGTCGATTAATTTATCGAAGCAAACACATATAATTGCTGCCAATGTTGATCAGGCCTTTTTATTTGTTACCCTAAAATTACCCGAAACATCCTTAGAATTTATAGATCGATTTTTGGTGAGTGCTGAGGCATATCACATTCCTACGAAGTTGATTTTTAATAAAATTGATATTTACGATGAGGAAGAGATAAAAATGATCCGATTTATTCAATCCATTTATACCAAAATAGGGTACGAGTGTTTTGAAGTATCCGCTGAAAAGCAAATAAACTTGGCGGTAATCGAAGAGTTGTTAAAGGATAAAATTACCATGCTTTCAGGCCATTCTGGAGTAGGCAAAAGCACACTGATAAACCAATTAGATCCCGAGTTGGATTTAAGAACGTTAGCTATTTCTGAAGCAAATAAATCTGGTATGCACACCACTACATTTGCAGAAATGCATTCCTTAGTTTTTGGTGGTGATATTATTGACACACCTGGAATAAAAGGTTTTGGAGTGGTCCATTTAGAGAATGCGGAGCTGAGAAATTACTTTCCTGAAATGGCTGCGAAGCAATCAGATTGTAAGTTTAGTAACTGCATTCACATCAACGAACCTGGATGTGCAGTGAAAGATGCTATCGATGCAGGTGAAATTTCTACTACTCGATATGCTAGTTATTTGAGTATTACGGAGGATGAGCAAGGAGAAACATACAGAGCAAAAGGATATTAATGAGAATAGTATTACAACGAGTTTTAGAAGCTTCTGTAACCATATCAGGAGTTGAAAAAGCACGAATTGACAAAGGTCTATTGTTGTTGTTAGGAATAGAGACAGCAGATAGCAAAGAAGATCGGGATTGGTTGATTCGTAAAGTAATCAATATGCGGATTTTTAATGATGATGAGGGAGTAATGAACCTTTCTGTAAAAGATATTGCCGGAGAAATAGTGGTGGTTAGCCAATTTACGCTGCATGCTTCTACTAAGAAGGGAAACCGACCATCTTACATCAATGCTGCACCACCTGAAATGGCCAATGAGCAGTATGAATTATTTAAATTAGAACTAGCTGCTGAACTTGGAAAATCGATTGGTTGTGGAGAATTTGGCGCCGATATGAAAGTAAAACTAATTAATGATGGACCTGTTACTATATTATTAGACTCAAAAAATAAAGAATAATGACATTAGAAGATGCACAGAAGCGAGTAGACGATTGGATAAAAGAATACGGTGTTCGGTATTTTAATGAACTAACCAACATGGCTATGCTAACTGAAGAAGTAGGAGAGGTAGCTAGAATAATGGCGCGAGAATATGGCGAACAATCCAAAAAGAAATCAGATGAGGGCAAAGAGTTGGGCGATGAGTTAGCAGATGTTTTATTTGTGCTCGTTTGTATCGCTAACCAAACAGGAATCGACTTACAAGCAGCATTTGAGAAAAATTTAGCCAAGAAAACCCAACGTGATAGTAATCGTCATAAGGAGAATGAGAAGTTGGGGTAAGTTTTACTTTGACAAAAAAAGCCCTTGCTAAAAATTTAACAAGGGCTTTATACTTTAATGAAAGCTAAATTACTCAGCTAACACAATAATTTTATCATTTCTTACCTCTACAACGCCACCATCTACTTCAAAGAAAAGTTCTTTCGTAGAATTTTCTTCTACCACTTTAATACTTCCTTTTTTAAGCACCGCTACCATAGGAGCATGACGATGTAAAACTCCAAAAGATCCATCAGCTCCCGGAAAAGAAGCAGACTTTACGTCTCCTTTGTAGACTTGTTTGTCTGGTGTTACTATTTCTAATTGCATAAGATCTCTATTTTATACATGGAATTAAATTGCTCAGTATTCGAAAATACCAACCCATTTAATCGTCCGTATTATTTGTTTTCAGCAAGCATTTTTTCACCTGCTTCAATAGCTTCTTCGATCGTTCCTTTCAGGTTAAAAGCAGCCTCAGGATACTGATCTACTTTACCATCCATAATCATATTAAATCCTTTAATGGTATCGTTGATATCAACTAATACACCTTTAAGGCCTGTAAACTGCTCAGCTACGTGGAAAGGCTGAGATAAGAAACGTTGTACACGTCTTGCGCGTGATACGGTTAATTTATCTTCTTCAGATAATTCATCCATACCTAGAATTGCAATAATATCTTGTAATTCTTTGTATCGCTGTAGAATCTCTTTTACTTTCTGTGCAGTTCCGTAATGCTCTTTACCTACGATTTCTGGAGTCAAAATTCTTGAAGTAGAATCCAAAGGATCTACCGCAGGATAAATACCTAACTCAGCAATTTTTCTAGATAATACCGTAGTAGCATCTAAGTGAGCAAAAGTAGTAGCCGGAGCAGGGTCAGTTAAATCATCCGCAGGAACGTAAACCGCCTGTACCGATGTAATAGATCCTGATTTAGTAGAAGTAATACGCTCTTGCATCACACCCATCTCAGTTGCCAATGTTGGTTGGTAACCTACCGCTGATGGCATACGACCCAATAGTGCTGATACCTCAGAACCTGCTTGTGTAAATCTAAATATGTTATCAATAAAGAAAAGGATATCTTTTCCGCCTTCTCCTTCTTCTTTGTTTCCGTCTCTGTAATATTCAGCTAAAGTTAATCCTGAAAGTGCTACTCGCGCTCTTGCACCTGGAGGCTCATTCATCTGACCAAATACGAAAGTTGCTTTAGATTCTTTCATCAGTTCTTTATCTACTTTAGATAAATCCCATCCGCCTTCTTCCATAGAGTGCATAAAGGTATCACCATATTTGATAATTCCTGACTCTAACATCTCTCTCAATAAGTCATTTCCTTCACGAGTTCTCTCACCAACACCTGCAAACACAGATAAACCACCGTGTCCTTTTGCAATGTTGTTAATCAACTCCTGAATTAATACTGTTTTACCTACCCCGGCACCACCGAACAAACCAATTTTACCACCTTTTGCATAAGGCTCAATAAGGTCAATTACTTTAATACCAGTAAATAAAATCTCAGTAGCTGTAGATAGGTCTTCAAACTTTGGTGGATTACGGTGTATTCCTAAACCATTGCTTTTGTCAAGATCTCCTAATCCATCAATTGCATCACCTACTACGTTAAATAGACGTCCTTTGATTTCTTCACCGATTGGCATTTTAATAGGCATTCCTGTTGCAGTGACTTCTGCTCCTCTTTGCAAACCTTCTGTAGAATCCATAGAGATAGCTCTAACTACTCCTTCACCTACGTGAGTTTGAACCTCAAGGATAACTTTTTCGCCATTAGGCTTTGTTACTTCTAATGCATCTAAAATGTTTGGAAGTGTACTTCCTGCTGCATCAAAGCTTACATCTACTACTGGACCAATAATCTTAACAATTTTTCCGCTGTTCTCAGACATTTCTTAAAATTTTGTTATTTAAAAATGTAAAATTTCTTCGCTGAAATTTAGGCTGCAAAAGTAAAATAATTATATAGCTTTTGGAAGTATTGTTGATATTTTTATTTTGGTAATTTTGAATTTTATAGGTAAAGCACAATTTTTAATAAACAGAATAGGAGTAGTGAACGTATATCACGGGATTGAAAATTTTAAGAAAATAGCCTACCCTGTGGTAACTACAGGTACTTTCGATGGAGTGCATTTAGGCCATATGACCATTATTAATAGGTTAAAAGAAGTGGCAAAAAAGCAAAATGGAGAAACCGTTTTATTAACATTTTTCCCTCATCCACGCATGGTTTTGCAAGAAGATAATGACCTCAAATTAATCAATACCCTTCAAGAAAAGATTAGTTTGCTCGAAAAGGCAGGTATCGATCATTTGATTATACATCCTTTCACACGAGAATTTTCTCGATTAACTTCATTGGAGTTTGTGCGAGACCTCATTGCTAATAAAATTGGTACAAAGCTTCTAGTGATTGGCTACGATCACCATTTTGGAAGAAATAGAGAGGGTTCCTTTGAGCATTTAATGGAATTTGGAAATTTGTACGGATTTGAGGTAGAGGAGATTCCTGCTCAAGATATTGATAACGTAAATGTGAGTTCTACCAAAATTAGAAAAGCATTAACCGAAGGAGATTTAAAAACAGCGAATGAATACCTTACTCATCCATTTTCTATTTCTGGAAAAGTGGTTTCAGGTGCTCAAAATGGACGCAAATTAGGTTATCCCACAGCAAATATTCAGGTAGAGGAAGCTTATAAGTTAATTCCTGCTTTTGGGATTTATGCGGTAAAGGTTCAAGTAAATAATCAGACTTATAATGGGATGTTGAATATTGGAGTTCGGCCGTCCATTTCTGATGCAGATGGTAAGCCAACTATAGAGGTAAATATTTTTGATTTTGATGGAGATATTTACGGGCAAGATATAATTGTTCAGTTAGTTGATCGAATTAGAGCAGAAGAAAAGTTTCCTACGTTAGACGATTTGGTCAACCAAATGCACTTGGATAAGTTACAAAGCCTTGCTATCTTAGAGAAATGAAAAAACTAGTTGCGAGTAGTTTTATTTTATTTCTGTCTTTTCAGCTGATTTCTCAAAATTTATTGAGAAGCCAAGTGGAGGTGTATACTTCCATGACAAGAGCGAAGTCTGAGCCACTCTCCGTTGTTCATTTAGATTTAAGCCGACAGAAAATAAAGACTTTACCTGAAGATATAATCGAGTTTAAAAATTTACGTTACCTCGATGTGTCGAATAATCGAATAGAAGAATTACCCGATTTTATCTTTAGTCTTCCAAAATTGGAAGAGCTAGATGCGACTAGTAATAAACTGTACGATTTACCTTTTTCTATTGAGAATGCCAAGAAACTAAAAATACTGAAAGCCGGAAATAACCCCATTCAAAGTATTCCATACACCATCAACGGTGCGCTGAATCTAGAGCAATTGGATTTAGTCCACACTGAAATAAAGATTTTTCCAAAAGAATTATCAGCGTTAACGTATCTAATTATGCTAGAATTACGCGGCGTTGATGTAAGCGAGGAACAGCAAGAAGTGCTGAAAGGATATTTTCCCAATGCAAAGATTTATTTCACCAACGGCTGCCACTGCGGCCCATTTTAGGTCATAAAAAAACGCCTGAAGCCTTAACTTCTGGCGCCTTTGTTAACTAATAGGCTGATAAGTGTTTTACAAAGTGAAACAGTTAAACAGCGCAGCCAGAAAGCTTCCGAAGGCAGCCTTCTAAAGTCTAAAATCTAGCAGCGCAGCAGCCTGTCCGCCCTTTTTTGGCGAAGTCTACCCTCTAACAGCGCAGTGTTCTATTGTTAAAACTTCAACGTAACCCCTGCTAAAAAGTTAGTCCCTGCCTGAGGATAGAAAAAGTTTTCTGTGATCACTTCACCTACACCATAAGAATACGTATAGCCATTAGAGCTATATAATTCGTCAAATGCATTGTTAATTAATAAGGTGAAATTCATTTCCTTGAATAATACATCTTTTACCACATAGTTTAATCGGATGTCATTTACCAAGTATGCATCAATCTTTTTATCGTTGCTCTGGGTGTTATCTAAAAACTGCTGACCCACGTGCTTAGTTAAAAGCGATACTGTCATGTTTTTTATCGGACGATATTCTATTGTAGAAGCTGCAATAAAGTCTGGTGAAAATGAAATGTCTGCATCTTCAATTCGAGTAATAATTGTTTCTCCGGATACATAATCATAAAAGTAGTCATCAAATTCAGCTATTTTATTTCTACTCATGGTCATATTCCCTGATAATGATAGCTTTTTAGAAATAGTAATACCTGCGCTAAGTTCTATTCCTGCTCGGTAGCTATTCTCTACATTTTGACGAACAGTTGAGCCCACATCATTTAATTCTCCGGTTAACACCAATTGATTTTTGTAATCCATATGGAATATGTTAGCATGAAAGAAGTAATCTTTGTCGTTTACCTGAACCCCAAATTCTAAGTTATTCAATTGTTCATGTTCTGGCTTTTCTCCCACTGGCGCATCAATAAAATCATTTCTTACTGGCTCTCGGTTACTAACAGAATATGACACATAAGCTGATGTAATTGAATTAAATCGATAGTTGATTCCTGCTTTAGGATTGAAGAATAAAAAGTCCTCCTCTACATCAATTATTCTTAGATTATTATCATT
>Ga0209555_10000830_pt1 | contig 25202 bp, 22 predicted proteins | sample SaaInl85LU_5_DNA_FD_184643 | JGI IMG/M metagenome (GOLD analysis project Ga0209555, IMG submission 184643) | Marine microbial communities from expanding oxygen minimum zones in the Saanich Inlet - ESP_85LU_5_DNA (SPAdes) (version 2) | ecosystem: Environmental > Aquatic > Marine > Intertidal... | reverse complement strand
TTTTTTATCGAACAAGATTGAAGGGAAGTACTTGAGTTCGTCTGTGGGTCAAAATCAAGTTGCTCAGTCTATATGTAAAGCCATTTTAGAATATTATAAAATTCAAAAAATAAATGTTGCAGAAGACGATTTTTACGAGGGTAATACAATCAGTACGGCAACCAATAGTTTTGTAAGAAGTTCCTCAAAAAATAAACTGTATAGAGTTCAAGTTGCAGCAAGTAAAAATAGAATTAGTACTTCCTCCTACAATTTTAAGGGCCTTAAAAAAATAAAAAGAGAAGGAGTTGGAGGTCTCTATAAATACTTTTTAGGAGATTATGATACCGAGCAACAGGCCAATAATGCGCTGGTTTTAGTAAAGTCAAAAGGGTATAATTCTGCTTTTATTGTCGGTATTAACAAAGAGATAAAACAAGATGCTTTTTCAAAAAAATCAGAGGAACCTACTGTGGACGATGTGTATTTTAAAGTTCAGATCGCTTCATCCACCAACAAAGTGAGCACTAAGCCTTCTAATTTCAAAGGACTAAAAGGAGTAGAAATTGTGAAGGTAGGAAAGTATTATAAATATTATTTGGGTAGAACAAATAGTTATGGTCGAGTGTTAAAATATTTGGAGACGGCAAAGTCTAAGAATTACAGATCAGCATTGATTGTAGCTTTTCTAAATAACAAAAGAATTTCGTTAAAAGAAGCGTTTAAACTCAAACAAATTAAATAATTCGTATTTTCGTTGTATGAAAAGAAATTACAGGGAATTAAAAGTAGGTTTTGCGTCATTAATTGTATTGGCCCTATTTTATTGGGGGTTTGGTTTCTTAAAAGGAAGAAACGTATTGAGCAGTACTTTGAACAGCTACTATGTTACCTATAGTAATATCAGTGGATTACAGAAGTCTAGTCAAGTAAGCATCAACGGTTTTTCAGTAGGAAAGGTTTTGGATATCTATTTTAATGAAGATCCAAAACACCAAGGGGAATTGATTGTTGAGTTTACAGTAGAGAAGCAAGTTTATTTTTCAAAAAATTCAATAGTCAAAATTGCTAGTGATGGAATTATGGGAGGAAAGTCTCTAGTTATTGTTCCATCTTACCAAGGAGATAAAGCGACCCCAGGAGATTATCTAAAAGGTGAAGTAGGTGTTGATTTATTTTCCAAATTAGATCCTTTACAAGTCAAAATGGAAAGTGCCATCAGTAGCATAGAGATGGTCGCGAAACGCATGAGTGAGTTGTTGGATGAAGAAACAATAACCGAACTTCAATCAAGCATAAAAAAAATAAACACAGTCCTTTCATCGGTCGTGTCAACTTCTCAAAGCATAGATGTTTTGGTCAAGAATAATGATGATAAGTTAAACAAAACACTATCTAGTGTTGAGGCTACTAGCTACAACTTAAAAGCAGTCTCTGATTCCTTAGCCAAAGTTAAAATATTGTCTATATCACAGAAGATAAACAAAACAGTGGCCAACTTAGAGGGGATTACAAGTGGCATAGCTACTGGAGAAGGATCTCTAGGTAAATTGGCTAAAGACGAAGATTTGTATAATAATCTTGAGGCGGCTAGTAAAGAGTTGGAAGAGCTGTTGAGAGACATGAAAGAGCATCCAAAAAGATTTGTTCATTTTTCCTTGTTTGGAAAAAAAGAAAAGAAGTACAAGAAAACTAAAGAAAACTAAACCGTATGCAGTTTATTCCAAATATCATTTTTACCATCATATTGGGATTGGGGATTTATTTTTTTACAAAAAATGTGAAAAGATTATTCCGAAATATAAGACTTGGAAAATCAATCGATAGATCTGATCGCAAGTCAGAAAGATGGGCAAATATGATTCGTATAGCTTTGGGGCAATCTAAAATGGTAAGAAGACCACTTTCTGGTTTCTTACATGTTATTGTTTACATAGGTTTTATTGTAATTAATATAGAGGTTTTAGAGATTATTTTAGACGGAATACTTGGGACACATAGACTGTTTTTGCCTTATATAGGAGATGGTGCTTATGGCTTTCTGATTGGGACTTTTGAAATTTTAGCACTGCTTGTCTTTGTTTCGATTACGGTGTTTTGGTGTAGAAGGAACGTATTAAAAATCAAACGTTTTTTTGGTAAAGAAATGACCTCATGGCCAAAAAATGATGCGAATAATATTTTGTATTTCGAGTTGGTATTGATGTCCTTGTTTTTGCTAATGAATGCAACAGATGTAAATCTGCAACAGTCTGGAATAGGAAATGTGATCAGTCAATTTTTGTTTCCGTTTTTTCAGGATACTTCTTTGGGCGCAATGCATCTTATAGAAAGGTCAGCATGGTGGCTTCATATTATAGGGATTTTAGCTTTTTTAAATTACCTCTATTATTCAAAGCATCTACATATATTATTGGCGTTCCCCAATACCTTTTATGCAAATTTAAAACCACAAGGTCAGTTTGCAAACAACAAAACAGTTACAAAAGAGGTTCAGTTGATGATGGATCCTAACGCAGATCCTTATGCTACCTCTAGCGAGGAAACCGAACCAGAAAAATTTGGAGCCAGTGATGTTACAGATTTGAATTGGGTACAATTGATGAATGCCTATACTTGTACTGAGTGTGGTCGTTGTACCTCTGTTTGTCCTGCGAACCTAACTGGTAAAGAATTGTCTCCAAGAGCAATCATGATGAAAACTCGTGACAGGCTAGAAGAAGTTGGGCGAAATATAGATGCAAACAAGGGTGCTTTTAAGGACGATGGGAAACCGCTATTGGGTGAGGGTTACGTCACTCAAGAAGAAATATGGGCTTGTACCAGTTGTAATGCTTGTGTGGAAGAATGTCCTGTTAATATTGACCCATTATCTATTATTATGGAAATGAGGCAATACTTGGTGATGGAAGAATCAGCAGCTCCTCAAGAATTAAATGCGATGATGCAGAATATAGAAAACAATGGTGCTCCATGGCAATATAACCAAATGGATAGGTTGAATTGGGTTGATGAAGCGTAATAAAACAAAGCATTAGAAATTCATTTTTTAAGGTTTTAAATCATTCATGATTATGATAAAAGTACCGGTAATAGCAGATTTGTTTGCAAAAGAGATAGAACCAGATATTTTATTTTGGGTAGGTTCAGCAGGGAGTTTTGATGATAGGGCAAAAAAAATAACAAGGGCATTTGTTAAGCTATTAAATAGGGCAAATGTAGATTTTGCTGTTTTAGGAACAGAAGAAAGCTCTAGTGGAGATGTGGCAAAAAGAGCAGGAAACGAGTTCTTATTTCAAATGCAAGCCATGACCAATATTGAAGTTTTAAATGCTTATAATGTTAAAAAAATTGTGACGGCTTGTCCTCATTCTTACAATACTTTAAAGAATGAATACCCTGAGTTGGGCGGAAATTATGAAGTTCTTCATCACACGCAATTTATTCAGGAGTTGGTCCAACAAGGAAAGTTAGATTTATCCGATTCCAATCTAGAAAATGACACCATCACTTTTCACGATCCTTGTTACTTAGGAAGAGCAAACAAAGAGTATGATGCACCAAGAACATTATTAAAGGCTATTGGTGGTTCTGAGTTGGTTGAGATGAAAAGGTCAAAAAGCAATTCATTGTGCTGTGGCGCTGGTGGTGCTCAAATGTTTAAAGATTCAGAGAAGGGTAGCATGGAAATCAATGATTTACGAACCAAGGATGCACTTAACACCAAAGCGAATGTGATTGCTACAGGATGTCCTTTTTGTAATACCATGTTGACAGACGGTGTGAAACTTCACAAAAAAGAAGATGAGGTAGTGGTTAAGGATGTTGCAGAGTTGTTGGCAGATTCATTAGGACTTTAACACAAAAAATAGTTGATAGCGCAATATCTTATTTTGTGATATTGGGGAGTCATTTTTATACACAAAACATGAAACATTGGATACAGGCTGCTAGGTTAAGAACATTACCATTGTCTCTTTCGGGTATTATAGTAGGAAGTTTTTTAGCAGCATCAAAGCAGCTATTTCGTTGGGATATTTGCGTGTTTGCCTTGTTGACTACAATTGGGTTTCAGGTCTTGTCAAATTTTGCCAACGACTACGGTGATGGAGTTAAGGGTACAGATAACAACGGAAGAGTAGGTCCACAAAGGGCTTTGCAAAGTGGAGTGATAACTCCTAAACAAATGTTGAAAGGGATTTATCTGGTTGTTGCAATCACTGTACTACTTGCGATCACACTAATTTATATTTCTTTTGGTAAAGAGAGCTTTGTGTTTTCAATTGTGTTTTTGGGGTTAGGTTTGGGTTCAATTGTTGCAGCTATAAAATATACCATGGGAAAAAATGCATACGGATACTCCGGGTTTGGGGATGTTTTTGTGTTTTTGTTTTTTGGTTTGTTGGGGGTTCTAGGTTGTGAATTTCTATATGTTCAGCAGGTTGACGCGTTGTCTCTTTTGCCTGCGGCCACGATTGGATTTTTTAGTGTTTCCGTTTTGAATTTAAACAATATGAGAGATCGTATATCTGATCTTCAGTCAAATAAAAATACATTAGCTGTAAAATTGGGAGCGTCTAAAGTGAAAATATATCATTATCTTCTGATATTAGGGGGAATGTCTTCTGCATTTGTTTATCTTGGTTTACACGCTGTTTCTTCTTTTCAATTTATGTGTGTTATTGCCTTTGTTCCTTTGGTAAAAAACATGGTAGTTGTTTATCAGAATCAGGAAGCTGTTCTTTTAGATCCAGAGTTAAAAAAAGTAGCATTAAGTACTTTTTTGTTTTCCCTTCTATTTGGGTTGGGTTTGATTATTTAATGTTTTAAGAATTAACCAGATAAGATTGTTCTTGTCCCATTCGATTTTAGTACATGAAAGCAAGTTTTAAAAAATATGACCTTCACTTCAAACAACCTTCTGGAACTTCCAGAGGAGTTTTAAAGATCAAAGAGACTTATTTTATAATCATAGAGAAAGAGGGTAAAATAGGGTATGGTGAAACTGGATTGTTTAGAGGGTTGAGTGTAGATGATCGACCAGATTATGAGGTAAATTTAAAATGGGCTTGTGATCATATCCATCTAGGTTTAGAGGCGTTATTGCTGGAGTTCTTAGAATTCCCTTCTATTCAATTTGGTTTAGAACAGGCATTTTTATCACTGGAGAGTGAAAATGGGTTTGATTTGTTTCCTTCCAAGTTTAGTCGTGGTGAAGCTCTAATTCCAATCAATGGATTGATATGGATGGGTAGCGAAACTTTTATGAGCAAACAAATAGAAGAGAAGCTAGAAGCTGGTTTTTCAACCATTAAAATGAAGATTGGAGCTATAGATTTTGATGCTGAAATAAAGTTATTAGGCGCGATTAGGAGTAGATATACTAGACAAGAAATTACTTTAAGAGTTGACGCAAATGGAGCTTTTAAAAGTGAAAATGCGTTGCGAAAATTAGAGCGTTTGGCTATGTTGGGCATACATTCAATAGAACAACCCATCAAGCAAGGACAACTTTCGGAGATGACCCAATTGTGTGATAAAACGCCAGTTCCAATTGCTCTAGATGAAGAATTGATAGGTGTTTTTAAGTACGAACAAAAAGAAGCTTTGTTGAGAAGGATCAAACCCCAGTATATCATTTTAAAGCCAAGTTTGATTGGTGGATTTCAAGGAACCAATGAGTGGATTGAAATTGCGGAAAGATTAAAAATTAAATATTGGGTTACTTCTGCCTTAGAAAGCAATATTGGTCTGAACGCGATTAGTCAATATACCTATACTTTAGGTGTGGATATGCCACAGGGCTTAGGAACAGGTAGTCTATTTACAAACAATATAGAGAGTCCCTTGGAAGTCATCAATGGGCATATTCAGTACAATACCAATTTACGATGGAAAATAAATATTTAGCACAGGCTTACAAAGGCAATACCAACCTATGGCGTTATGTATTGGGTTTTGTTTTAATTGTTTTAGGGGCTTTGCTTTTTTCTTTACCCTATAATGTTGTGATTTCGAATAAAGTGGCAAGTGGCGAAGCAGATGCTTTGAGAATAGAAGATTTGAATTACTTGTACACTTTGATGAATAGTAACTTATCACTGTTTTATATGATGTTGCCTTTTGTGGGAGGGATGCTTACTTTATCTCTTGTTCTGAAAAAAATCAACAAGCAATCATGGTTAAGCTTAACCACAAGCAGAGAAAGGATTGATGTCAAGCGTATGTTTTTTTCTTTTTTGTTTTGGGGAGCTATGATTGTTCTTTTTTTTGCGATGGGTTATTTGATCAGTCCAGAAAACATAAAGTGGAATTTTAATGCAAAAGAATTTTCACTTTTGTTTGTTCTTTCAATCCTGTTGATTCCTATCCAAACTAGTTTGGAAGAATATGTTTTTAGGGGATATTTGATGCAGTCTTTAGCGTTAAGTACCAAAACAAAATGGTTACCACTAGTGATTACTTCTATTTGTTTTGGTGGGCTACACTATGCAAACCCTGAAGTTGGACAACTGGGTCCTTTGGTTATGATTTTTTATGTTGGAACTGGTTTTCTACTGGGTGTCATCACTCTGATGGATGAGGGAATGGAATTGTCTTTGGGGTTTCACGCTGCAAACAATCTGATAACAGCCCTGTTGGTTACCACTGATTGGACTGCTTTCCAGACCGCTGCTTTGTTTAAAGATTATTCCAAACCAAGTTTGATGATGGAATTGTTGGCTATGGCAATTTTATATCCTGTTTTGTTGATCGTGCTAGCAAAGAAATACAAATGGCACTCATGGAAAGAAAAGTTAATCTAAAAGATTGTACATTAGAATAAAATTTAAAGGCTACCCTATACATGTTGACTGAGCATTAGGGGAGAAGATTTAAACTCAAAGATATGTCACAAGAATTTTTTGCTCACGAAACGGCTGTCATAGACCAAGGCGCAAACATAGGGAAAGGAACTAAAATATGGCATTTTAGTCACGTTATGCGTGATTCAACAATTGGAGAAAGATGTAACCTAGGACAGAACGTCGTTGTGTCTCCCAGCGTGAGGTTAGGAAGTAACGTGAAAGTACAAAACAATGTTTCTATCTATACTGGAGTATCCTGTGAGGATGACGTTTTTTTAGGTCCTTCAATGGTTTTTACAAATATTATCAATCCAAGGAGCGCCATTGTTAGAAAGTCAGAATACAAAATAACTTCTGTAAAAAAAGGAGCGAGTATAGGAGCTAACGCAACTATTTTATGTGGAATCACCATTGGGGCTTACGCAATGGTTGGAGCCGGAGCAGTGGTTACAAGGGAAATTAAACCTTATGCCCTGGTCGTTGGTAATCCATCAAAGCAAATAGGTTGGGTTAGTGAGTACGGACATCGTTTGTGTTTTGATGACCAAGGTATGGCAAGTTGTTCTGAAAGTTTACAGACTTACAAATTAGATCAAGAAATGGTGACCCGAATATCATGAATAAAATTGTAGTTTATGGGTTGTTGCTTATGGCAAGTATATTGAATGCTCAAGAGATAGATGGGTTGTTCCCCGAGCACAAAAGCCAATTGCGAATGCCCTTCAACCATGCAAGCTATAGTGTATTTGAGCAAGGTATGTATCAAGCAGAAAATACACACACTAGTCTAAAACCTTATTTGTATCGTAATGCTGTAGGGATACAGAATTACAAAGCCCCTTTGTTAAAAGACAAAACCTCTTGGTGGGGTAGAAAGTTGTGGAATGAACATCTAGTTGCCATCAGTGGAACGGATTATTGGTTTCATTTGGATGTTCTTTTGGATGTAGATGGAGGAATTGACAATACAGAAGTAGGGACGACGTCTAACAATACTAGAATTTTAAAAATGGAAGGGCAGATAGGCTCTCAACTCTCTTACAGTGCTTCTGTTTTTGAAAGTCAATCTTTTTTCACTCAGTTCATCAACGAATACGTCAAAATCAATCAACCTGAGGACGCATATGGTTTGATTCCTGGAAGAGGGAAATCAAAGTTGTTTCAAAACAAGGGGCATGATTACGGTATTTCTACAGGGTATTTGTCTTATAGCCCTAATAAATTGATAAACCTCCAATTTGGACACGGTCAAAACTTTATAGGAGATGGATATCGTTCTTTGTTTTTATCAGACGTTTCTGCTCCTAACACCTATTTGAAAGTCACCACAACTATGGGTAAGGTTCAGTACACCAATTTGTATATGTGGATGAAAGATTTTAATTATTCTATTGATGATGTCCAGCAGGGGTTAAATTATGGTCATAAAAGAAAGTATGGTACTTTTCATCATTTGAGTTGGAACGTAACTTCAAAATTTAACCTAGGGCTGTTTGAAGGCCTAATTGTTGATAACTCAGGGGGGTCTGGAGCTTTTCCCGCAGAATATTTTAATCCAATTATATTCTATAAAAATTTAGAATTTGCCAATGGTGAAGATTCAGGAAATGGAGTTGTTGGTGTTGATGCAAAATATCGTTTTGGAGAAAATAATATTTTTTATGGACAATTTTTGTTAGATGATTTTAAGATTTCTGAATTTTTTAACAATCAAAATGGATATTGGGCCAACAAGCACGCTATTCAAATAGGGGTGAAATCTTTCGATGCTTTTCATGTAAAAGGACTTCAGTTACAAGCAGAGTTTAACAAAGTAACTCCTTTTACTTATGCCCATGAAGAGCAACACCATTATTCCAATTTTGGGCAATCTTTGGCGCATTTGTGGGGCGGAAATTTCTGGGAAACAGTTTTGATAGCGAGGTATCGAAAAAAGCGTTGGGCTGCACAGGGTAAATTGGTATACGGTACCAAAGGATTTGATATAGATGGTGACCTCACTTCCTACGGTGGAAACATATTGATTTCTGCTTCGGATAGAAATGCTGATTACGATCAAAGATTTTTACAGGGAAATCAAGCTGTAATTTTAAATATTGATACGGAGTTGAGTTATTTGGTCAATCCATCAACCGGTTTCAAGTTGTTTACTGGGGTCTTGATGCGTAATTTTACGTCAGAACTTCCAATAACTAGAATTGGAATCAAACCAGAGTCGATAGGTTATACTTTTAACACGGAAAACACACGGTGGTTTGTGTTTGGGGTAAAAGCAGATTTATTTAATCATTACAGAGATTATTGATCATGTTTTTTTAGTCTTTATAACCAAAACGCTTTAACTGTCGGTCGTTAGAACGCCAATTTTTATTCACTTTTACATACAAGTCTAAAAACACTTTTTTGTCGAAAAAGGTTTCTAAATCTTTTCTGGCTTGCATTCCTACTTTTTTTAGCGCTGCTCCTTTATGTCCAATGATAATTCCCTTTTGGGTTTCACGCTCTACCATAATGATGGAGCGAATTTTGATGATGTTCTGTTCTTCAAAAAACTCTTCCGTTTCAATTTCGACAGCATAAGGAATTTCTTTCTTGTAGTTCAACAATATTTTTTCTCGTATCGCTTCATTGACAAAAAAGCGTTCGGGTTTATCTGTTAATTGATCTTTGGGGTAAAAGGCAGGCGATGCAGGAAGTAATTCTTTTATTTTCTCGAATACAGGTTCGATGTTAAAGTTTTCTAGTGCTGAGATTAGGTATACATTGGCATTCGGTACTTTTTCTTCCCAGTAGGCTAGTTTTTCTTCAATTTCTTCTTGATTGGAAGTGTCTATTTTATTGATTAAAAGCATAACGGGTACTTTTGCATGCTTTATTTTATTAAAAAAGGCTTCATCTTTCAATTCCTTCTCTCCAATTTCAACCATATAAATCAAAACATCAGCATCTTCAAATGCAGACTTAACAAAATCCATCATAGAAGATTGCATTTCGTATGCAGGCTTAATGATTCCTGGGGTGTCAGAAAACATGATTTGGTAATCTTCTCCATTGACAATCCCTAAGATACGATGTCTAGTGGTTTGAGCTTTGGAAGTGATGATCGATAACTTTTCACCGACAAAGGCATTCATTAACGTCGACTTTCCAACATTTGGATTACCGATAATATTTACAAAACCTGCTTTGTGTGTCATTTGATATGAATTGATAGGCAAAGTTACACAAACCATTATTAAGAATGAGGATGTGGTCATGAAGAATTATGGAGTGTTTCTTGGTGCTTTTAACGGACGGCTCTGAGGTTTGATTTAAAAGGGCTTGATGTTTTCTATTTCTGCCAAGTAGAAGGGTTCGCAAACCACTAAGAGGTGGCTAAGCGATTGCTTTTTAAGACGTATGTTTTGTGTATTTAATAAAAAACTGTTGTGAAGAATATTAGATTCTTGTATCTTTACCACTCAAATCGCGGGATAGAGCAGTAGGTAGCTCGTCGGGCTCATAACCCGAAGGTCATTGGTTCGAGTCCAATTCCCGCTACAAAGGAGTAATCAGAAATGGTTACTCTTTTTTTTTGTTCTAAACTCAATGAAAATCTGTGTTTTAAGAGAATCACTGGTTTGTTTACGCTGTAAAAGAGTTGTTAAAAGTGCTTCTTAAATACTATAAACTCACATCGTCAATAAAATTGTCAGTATAGTAGTTTGATTAATCTATCTAAATCAATTATTAAATCCATTTTCATATTCTTGCTTAAAATAAGCATCTCTTTGAGTTTTTTCAAGTCGTTTGTCTGTTATCGAAACTAAACTTGTTTTAAATAACTTGTCTAAATTATGATGTTCAAGAATTATCTCATTAAATAGTTTTCGTACGCTATCTTCTAATAGCTTTTTCACAAGTAAATATTCTTATCAGTGGTCACCAAGAAAACATTTACTTGAAAATGACACCAAACACACTCCATATGTGGCAAGATCATGATGTAGTTTTTTAAAAAGGAGTGTTAGAAATACCAAGGTTATAAAAGAAGTTACCCCTCCTACCTTACACCATAGTTATGCTACACACTTATTGGTAACAGGAACAAATATTAGGGGTATTCAAGTAATATTAGAGCATAGCAAACCAGAAACCACGATGCCATACACACATGTTTGGAGTGATGTCGTAAAATGGTTAAACATGTTAAACATTCACAAAAAATTACTATATTTAATGATAATGATAAAAAAGTACATGTATTACTAACTTAAGTGTAATTATTAATGGTTTTTGTAAATATATAACCAATTAGCTAATATTAAGTTTGACATTCGGCTCAATTAAAAAATTTGACTAAAAAAATGACAATAATGAGAAAATATTTGATTTTAATTTTTAGCATCTTTTTAATGTATAGCTGTAGTACATATTATTATTATCCAACATATCAGGATATACCAACGGATACAAAAAAAAATGAAATTAGAGGTAGTTCTTTTTTATCTGGTGCTAATGAAGGATTTAATGTTGGCTATTCTATATCAGAAAACATAGGAACATTTTTAACTTTAAATACTTTTAATAATTTTGATTTTAAAAATGGTGTTCAAATTGCAGATATAGGATTATATTATTATGATCACAAGTCTTTAACCGAAAATGGAAATATAACTTATTCTATTTCATCTGCGTATGGATATGGTCAAGACCACAGAAATAATAATTTTGATTTAGATATTAATAGGATTTTTATTCAGCCTTCTTTAGCGTTTACAAGTAAGTTTGTTGACTTTGGTATTTCTTCAAGATTTTCATACGTTGATTATAGATTGTACAGCGTTGATTATTATTCTAGTGATTTATATGATGTGGGTAAGCGAAAATTTTTCTTTTTTGAGCCACACATATTTCTTGGATTAGGATATAAAGGGATAAAATTAAATTATCATATTGCAAATTTGTTTAAAATAAATACTTCCGAAATACTGTATTTTAAAGATGAAGTAGGGTATTTAAGTTTGAGCTTAAAATTTGATATTAATAAGTTAATAAAATAGTTACTTTGGTTAGTATACCTTAGCCTATATCAGTCATAAATTCGATTCGAAATTCACGCAGCTATCTAAATGAAATCTTTTATAGATCATCTCCAGAAAACCGACAGGCTTCTTTTTCACCTATTTTGAATGAATCGTAAAAGCACGAATGATGAAATCTCGTTGCATAAAATTTTGAAAACTCAAATTGAAAAATATCTATAGGATTTATCTCTTCTAAATCAATAAAATTTAGTTATTAATAAGAGATTAGAAGAGCTTAATGAAAAGATTCGCTTTATCATCATTGGAGACAACCCTGGAAAAAGGGAAAAACATCAGACTTTACAAACCCGAAATTATTCTTATTCATAAAGAAACTAATAAAATTATGTGCAAGGAGAAGTCATAGTAAAACTCAAAGAAGGTGCTGTTGATAATGAATATTTAAAGAAATCAACATTACCTAAAAACATATCAGTTAATGCTATTAAGTGACAACATCATAAAACACAAGCAAATAAAAAATCATTCTTCCAAGACTATGGAAATTATAAAATTAGAAGAATAGTCTCGAAGTACAATCCTTCATGGCTAAAGTCAAATAAGGATTATGGTATTTATAGATTAATGGTGCTTGAACTTCCTGAGAATGAAAATATAGAAAAGGTTATCTCCAAGTTAAATTCATATTCTGAAATTGAATATGCAGAACCAAATGTGATTGAAACTCCAGATGATAGTCTTCCTAATGATCCAGATTATAATTTCCAATTTGGGTTTGAAACAAAATCATCATCCTCAATTCCGAATTGGTTGAGCATATATTTTGTAAAAAGTTCTTGTTTTTTACTATAATTTCCCATTTCTCAATGCTTGGTTTAAATTACTAACAACGGTCTTGTATATGAAAAGTAGCGGATTTTATTCACTAACTTTTCGGATTATAACTAACCTTTAATTTATTCATTTTCTTTTGGTTAAGAGATTAAACCGCTATTTTTTATATACGTTGTTGTAGCCAGTTATTTTTTATTTCCTAATGTTGTTCAGTTCAGTTTCTAATTCAGATTTTATAGTGTTTTCGGTTGTCGTTAAAGTTCCGTTTATTAAATTGTTCTGTTCATATGGGTCGTTATTTAGGTCGTAAAATTCATCATTTCCGTTTGCATTTTTAAGAAGTTTATAACCACCATTACTTATTGTCCATAAATTATTAGTACCATCATCTTTTTCACAATATTGAAAATTTCTAACTGTTTCAGATTGCGATAATAAAGATTTAAAACTTTTACTGTCGTTAATTTCATTAGCCGAAACTCCAGCAATTTGAGCAATGGTAGAAAATAAATCAGTACTAGTAATTAAATTTTCATCATTCCCTGTTCTTAAAACCCCTTTTCCAGAAATAAACATAGGAACATTTATTCCTCCTTGATTCAAAGAACCTTTTGCTGTAAAAAAAGTGTATGGTGATTGTGCAACTTGATTCGGTGTTCCATTATCGCCAATAAATATTATAACAGTATTATTTCTTTCCTCTTCTGATACGTTTTCTAGTAATTTTCCTATTTGAAAATCCATTGCTTCAATTGAAGCCATATAATAAGGTGTTTCATCCATTCCACTAGAAAATTCAGGTAAAAAACCTTGAGAATGCATTTCACTAGGTGGTACATGAAAAGGTGTGTGAGGTGCGTTGTAAGCTAACCATAAAAACCAAGGTTTGTCTTGTTGATTTATCCAATCTGTCGCTAGATTTGTAAATTTGGTTGTAGCATACTCTGTTACAATATTACTTGTTCCATCTTCTGTCAATAACCAGTTATAATAACTTTGTGCTTCGCCTCTTATTAGACCTGCATAATAGTCAATTCCTAAAATTTCCGGATTGAAAGTACTACTGTTACCAGATAAATGCCATTTTCCAACTATGGCTGTTGAATATTTGTTATTGGTTTGGTCGTTTATATATTTTTGCAATACTGTTTCTGATAAGCCGAGTTCATCACTTGCCCATTTTACGCCAGTTCTATAACCATATTTTCCAGTTAGGATTGATGCTCTAGTTGGCGAACAAGTTGGATAAGACCAAAAATTAGTAAAAGATAATCCTGAATTTCGGACAGCATCAATATTTGGCGTTGTTGGTTTTATATTGCCTTCAGAAAATCCATTAATGGCATCTTTTCCTAAATCATCAGCAATGATTAAAAGTATGTTTGGCGTGTTTTCTGTAGGATTAGAAATGTCAATATTACCAGCATCCTTGTTGCAACTTAATAAAGTAATTACTATTAGTGTAAAAAGTGTTTGTTTCATATTTATTCAAAGGGGTCGCTATATTTTTCATCGTTTATCATTTGTTCATCTGTAAGCGTGTTTAGAAAAGCAATTAGAGCATCTTTTTCTTCTTGTGTAAAATTAAATTGTCCAACTTCTCCATTATCGTTAACTAAAGGGGATATAAGGTTTGCGTGATTTTGAACACCTGAACTATAATGCTCGATAACCTCTTCTAAAGTTGCAAATCTACCATCATGCATAAATGGTGGACGAATAGCTATATTTTTTAATGATGGTATTTTAAATTTACCTATGTCATTAGGATTTCCTGTTGCTTCATTTACTCCTAAATCATTAGTAGAGAAAGCATCCAAACCATTGGTTGTTGCAAAAGTTGTTAAAGGTCCCATATTTGGTAAAGAAGGACCAATAAAAGCTTCTGTTTGGTGGCAACCAACACAATTTCCCATTACTCCATTTGTAAGTTGTCGTGGTGCGTAAAAAAGTTGTTTCCCTTGATTTTCTTGTGCAGTAAAACTTGGAAAATCTACAATAGGTGATGAAACATCACTTCTTGCTTGGTCATATTTAGAAGTAACACTAACCAAACTTCTAACAAATTGAGCTAATGCTCTAGATATTCTATCGCTTGTAATAGTTTCGTCTCCAAAAGCATCATTAAACAAAGTTGGATAATAGGCTTGGTCGTTTACAATTTGAACTAATTGAGATAGTGTTAAACCCATTTCAATTTCATCTTGAAAAGGCATTAAAACTTGGTCTTCTAGTGTTTCAGCTCGTTCATCCCAAAAGAATTTTCCACCAGCATAGAATCTAGCATTTGCAAGTCCCATAGAATGTCTTCTTGTCAATCCGCCTTCGAAGCCTTCACTCAATACATTTGGGTCAGAAAACCCTTTTTCAGCTTGATGACAAGAAGCACAAGAAACAGTACCATTGGCACTCAATTTTTTGTCATAAAATAGTACTCTACCCAATGTTGCTCCAGCATCTGTTATTTGATTATCATTTGGCGTATTATCTAAATCGATAATATCTTGAAATTGAAACTGTGCAGGAAATTCATCTGTAATGTAATAACTAGGCAATTGGATATTGGCATAATTAAAATAGTTATCTGGTAGATTTAATTCGGCAAGCGGATTTTCTTCTATTGGAATATATTCTCCATCATCTTTATTACAGGAAGAAAATATTAATGTAATTATTGCAAATAACGTATAGTGTAGGTATTTCATAAATTCAAAATCTATTGGTTATGTATAATAAGACATAATTTATTTCAAAAGGTTTAATTTGAAGACTGATTCTTTAATTGGCTACAACTGGTTATATGTTTACAAAAGCCAAAAATAATTATATTTAAATCAACAATAAATAAATTTTTTTATTGATATCATTAAATATAGTGTTTTTTTATGAATATTTATCATGTTGAACGATTAAAGCTAATGGGGTATTTATCTTTTTTATGGCATCACTCTGAACATGGGTGTATAGCATCGTGGTTTCTGGTTTCCTATGCCCTAATACTACTAATATCTGTTACCATTACCAATAAGTGAGTAACATAACTATGGCGTAAGGTAGGAGGGGGAACTTCTTTTTTTATCTTTGCATTTGCAACACCCCTTTTTAAAAAACTGCGTAATGATGTTGCCGCATATGGGGTGTGCTTGGTATCATTTTCAATTAAATATTTTTTTGGTGTATACGTATCCAAATCATATTTTAACATAGGATATAAACTTTGGGCAATAGGCACCTGTCTATCTTTCTGCCTTTCCCCATAGTTATTCTTAAAACTCCTCTTTTAAAATCTAAATCTTTGAGTTCTAATTTTAATAATTCCCCAATTTGTAAACCAGAAGAGTATAACAACGCAATGCATACTCAATGTTTTAAATTTTTAGTTATTTGTAGTAGTCTTATAATTTCTTCTTTAGACAAAACATTAGGTGATTTTTTGTCTTTTTTAGGGGCTATAGTTTTAAAGTTCAAAATTAGCTTTGGTAAATGCTAAATAATGCTTTAAAGCATTAACCAATTATCGGTGTGTACTTATTGAAGGATTTTTTTTAATTGGCTACAACGGTAAATTGTATAAGTAGTGGCAGATTGCGGACTTATTCCCTGTCAAACCGCTTAGCAGTTTGACAGGGCTACAAACCTTGATATTTTCCACTTTCCCTGCCATTACTTATATAAAATGTTGTGGTCAGTTATATTTGAAAGCCACCAAAGTGTCCTGCCCCAAATGAGCCTGTAACTTTTTGTGTCCCGTCTAAATACAATCCAAAGCCAACAACTTCAACCATATTTCGTTGTAAGACACATATAAATTGGTATATAAAAAAATTTCCTTTAGCAATCCTACCTTCATCATACCTGAACTTACTCTCATAATCCTGAAATTCTAATCTATACTTTCTATCCCCTATTATTAAAGAATTATTATTTCCATCACGCTTAATATGCTTTCCATCACTATCATGGTAGAAATATAAGTTGTTTTGATCTTTTCTAATTTCCAACGCACAGCCATTCATTCCTGGAGTAATTGCAATGCCTCCACCATTTATTTTACCTAAAGGAACTGTAACGCAACCAATTCCTCCTTTTCCATTGCTAACAAATGGAAAGTAATAGTCACGAGTACCACCATTAGTTGCAAAGAGAGTGATCTGTTTATGTTGTAATATTTTCTTTCTAGGTGCTAATGTTATTAAGCCTGGATTAGTAGGATTTTGCTCTAAACAAAATAAATGAGATTTAATTGCATTAATGGGACTATTTCGTAAGTTGTTTAATGCTGAATCTTCTAACATATTATCCAATTTTTAAAGGAGCAATACAACTTGCCATTATGTCCATAAGCTTACTCAAACCTTCAGTCGGTTGTTGTTGTCTTGCAGAAACACGAACCTGATATTTTGCAGTTTGATTAGTTGAACGAGTATTCTCTCTGCTAGAAGAGACTTTACCCTGAACATCAATATGTCCTTTCCCAAAAAAGCCAAGGTTAAATTCTGTATGTCCATCAATTTGAGCTTCTTCAGCTTTTGTGCTTTTGCTAGAAGTTGCTGCGTTAACTTCCATTTGAAAGTCAATATTTACATCATCAATTAATAAAGATGGAACTGGTACTAAACCTAAAAATGGAGCCTGTACTTCAATATTTGAAGTGGTAATACCATCAGGTGTCTCAACTGGACGTTGTAAATTAAATTTTAACAGATTTGGTTTAGTTAAATCTCCATTTTGAAATCCAATCTGTGTCATAAATTTGTAAGCAGATTGAGCTAATTGAAACTGTGAATCACATGCAGCTTTTAAGGGTGCTGAAATTAATTGATTCATTGGTAAACCTTGCATTTGATTTGCTACGCTTTCGTCAGCCATAATTGTAATTTTTAAATGATTAATAATTATTTATCTATTGGATGAATTTGTTTATCAAATTCATCAACTATTCTTGAAATTCCTTCTGGTTGTTCCTTTGTTTTGAATTTTATCTTTACTAACATATAATTATCTCCTCGATCACTAGCCTCAAAGTCCATAGCAAAACTTGTTCTTTCAGGCACATCAACAATACCGTCATTATCTTCTGCCTTTAGGTGTTTTAATTCGACTTCATCAATTTTTGCTTTAAACTCGATTTCCATTTCATCAATCACTAACGAGTTTTGGTTTATCAAAGAAATTAATGGAACATTTAAAATTTTCCCATTGCCTAATTGTATCGTTTTTGTTTCAGGCACACCATCTGTTTTAAAATATTTATTTAAAAGTTGAATGTGGTGTTTTTCCAGAATGTCTTGAGCAGTATTTACTGAATGTTGCATACCTCTCATTATATCTGAAAGTGTTTGCTTATTATTTTTTGATTTATTCCAAAAAGCCATTTTTATTTATTGTTCTATGTTAGGTGTTTATTTTAATTGACTACAACGTTCTATGTATGGAGTCGTAGTATCCTGAAGGGTACTATGCACTATACATATTGTTGGGCTTAGTTTTTATTTAAAAAAGTGATCATATATTACTTTCAACTCATCAACTTCTTTTTTATTTATCCCTTTATTTTTAGAGCCTTCGTGTGCTAATTGATTCCGATATGAGTTAAAAAAAGAGATCCATTTTATTACATCTTTTTTGTTTTTTCCAATACCTATGTCTATTGAAAAATCTTTCTCAAAAGTGATGAAATCATCAACCATTGGTTCTGGTTTTTTTGACCAATATTTTTCAATAATGGTTTTATAGTCATTAATGCTAAACATTTCTGTCCATTCAACTCTTTTATCTATTTTTTCTTTATAGTTTTTTTCATTTTCGTCATTTGCTCTATTTTGACAAGCAGATTTTATTTTATTTATTTCTAACTCCCAATCATTACCAAATAGAATTTTAAGATTCTCAAGAACCGTGTTTTTCATAAACCTTTCAACTTCCTTGATATATTTTCTCCCATCACCTTGATAAACCTCATTCTGACGCTCTTTCCAATCAATTAGCTCGGGCGGATTATATGTTGGGTGAGCCGTATTCACAAAGGTTTGAAAATAACGCAACCATTTTATATCGGCACCTGCCCCTAAAAGTGTAAGCTGTTTTTCTTCTTCTGCGGTAGATATTTGACTCAGACTATCGAATAAACTATTTAAATACGGTTTGATTTTTTCAAATCGATCGGAAGCTTTTGTTTGTTTATTTATATTACCGTTTTGTGTTTCGAATTTATTTAGGTCGCCCATTAATGAGATAAAAGCAAAAGTTCCTCTGTTTGAAACAATGAAATACTTGTCTCTATTGTAAATTTTTGGATAGGACTGTTCAACATAATCGTAACAATGAATTATGAAATCAACAATCTTCTTTTTTGCTCGATCCATTTCTTGATTATGATCTTGATTGTTTGTGTCATATAAACTCCCAACTAATGAATCTTCACTGTATTTATTTCCTTTGGCACTTGGTAAAAGACTTGAATTGGCAAGAGCCGTTGTAAAAGGCTTAAAAGTTAATATTGCTTTATCTTCTCCAACAGAGATTTTATTAAATAATGGACTTGATTCTGAATCTCCTAATTTTTTAATAATAGAAGATCTTAGTGCTTTTAATCTCGAATCTGCCCTGTCAGAATCCCAATATAAATCTTCTTCTAAATCTAACCTCAAACTTGGACTTACAGCCTTTTGATTTTGGTTTATATCCATAAAGATTTCAAGTTGCTCGATAGAATCAAGGCCATTAAAGGCAACTACAGGAATTGTATTCGATTCAATAAATCCCGAATTTGCATACCCATAAACACGGTGTTGACCATCAATAATATAAGCAATCCCAAATGCATTTGGGATTTTTAGCATCCCTGTTCTAGAATTTGAATTCCCGCTTTTAGAATGAGATTCAAATTTTATTTTATTCTTTTTATTATTAAAATTAATGATTATTGAGTTCGGGAAATAACCTCCATCATCAATGAATTTTGTAATACCTTTAAGTCGACTAGGAACTAGTAAACGTTGATATGTAGGAAACTCAGATTCATTAGCTCTTGTTCTATGTAATATAAATCCCATTTTCAATAGTAAAGACGGCTCAATTGAAAACATATAGTAGTCCTTTCTTCCCATTTTCCCTTTAACTGCTGGGATCTCTATTTTATTAAAGTTTATGGTCTCATTTTTAAAAACTAAGCCTAAAAACTGGAATAAAGCGGCATTTTTATAATTCTTAATTAAATTATTTACATACTCGTAGGTATTGTTATTGTAATAAAGAGAATTGGTATTCTCCAATCGTTTTAGATCTTCACTATATGTATTAATCCTTAAATTTCTGGTAGCAAAGACGTATTTTATTTTTTTATCTGTACCAAATATTTGTTGAAGTGCTTTTTTAAAACCATCTATTCTAAGCCCCAATACATCGAATTCATCTTTATATGAAGGAGCCTTTTTTAATTTATCACTTGATTTACACTCTACCAATAATATGGTCTCATCATTCACCGCAATAATGTCAATCTGCTTTTTATCCTCTTCATTTTTTGAAAATGGCAAAACAAAATTCTCATCAAAATTTAAAGTCCTATAACCTAAGTTATAAAACTGACACCAAATATCATCTTCAAATTTTTTAGAATGTTTCTTTGGCTTTCGTATCTTAGTTTTGGTCTTTAAAGGTTTACCTTCTATTTCCCAACCTTCTTTTATGTAACCATCAACTAATGTATGATCAACACTTAAATGTTGGTGTTCGTTTTTTTTTGCTTTGTATAACTTACCTAACCTAGAAACATCACTAACTAGTTTTTCTCTTATTTCTTCAACTTGGTATTGTTTTAAAAATGCCATAAATTATATAATGTTTGTAAATAGATACTCTGAATATTTTCCTCTTTTTGAACCTTTGCCTCCAACAACACTTGCTCTAGATATTTCTAAAAGAGTATCAGTATCATCAAAAATTTCCTTTACTTTCTTATGCGCTGCGTTGGTTAAGATGTACGAGGCATTTTTGTTTTTTATTTCTTGAATCATTTCTGCTAACTTATATTGATCTTCAAGAGAAAATATTTTTTGGTTGTATTGCACAAATCCATTTGAATTGTGTGTTATTGTATAAGGTGGGTCTAAAAAAACAAGGTCTCCTTTTTTAACATTGTCAACGGTTTTTGAAAAGTCGGAATGATTGATTGTGGTATTTTGCAATGCGGAGCTAACTCCTATGATGTTTTCAAAATCAAATTGATAATGTTCTCTTTTACCATAGGGCACGTTATATTCTCCACTCAAATTAACCCTGAATATCCCGTTAAAGGACATTTGGTTTAAATAAATAAATTGAGCGGATCTTTTAAACTGATTTTCGTAAGTCAGTTTCCGTATTTTATAATAATTTTCCTTGTCTTTTTTAAATTTTTCGAGGTGCTTAATTATTGCATGAGGATTTTCTTTAATTGATTGGTAGGTATTAATTAACCATTCGTTTGAATCCGAAATAAATGATGATTTAGGTGAAAATTTAAAAAACACAGAACCTCCACCTACGAAAGGTTCATGATAGGAATTAAATAATTCAATATCAATCATTGACTCAAGTTGTTTCAATAACCATCTCTTTCCTCCAGCCCAACGCAAAAATGGTTTCGCACTGCTTTTTTTGTTTATTATTTTTTCCAAATTTCTTTCATTTTTCAGATATTGACTTTCACAATTTTATTAGTCGGTGTTTAAGTCATTTGGTACTAGTTTTAGATTGGATTCTGTTTTATTATGCAATGTTACAATTGTAAACTTTTTAGGTCATTTTTTTTGTTTTTCTAGCTTAATATTTAGTATGTCATCTCGAAAGGGATATTAAGCCCAACTGGTTATAGTTTACAAAATACGTTGATATTAGGATTTATTTACCGGATATCGACGGTTTGTTATCATTATAATTAAATATGGTGATCTTTTGTTTCAAAGGCATACAACGGTTTTGTATATGAAAAGTAGCAGAATAAAAATGCTATTACTTTTCGGTTATAGATAAAAATAGTAGAAAAGCATAAACTTTGTTGTTTGCACTTAACTGCTATTTTTTATATGCGGTGTTATGGGCAGATTTTATCTATTATCAATCCAAACCGTTTCAATAAACTCCGCACTTTCCCAATTATCACAGTTATTATTTCCAGCAATACTTCCAAATGAACATATTGTATTACAATTTTTATCAATAACACTAAATTGCTCGTCAGATATATTGTTTCCAGAAAAAATATAAACAGTTTGACTTAGGTATTCATACTTTTTGATATTTGAAGGCGAATTTTGTACTCCGTAGTTTTCAATGAAATTGTCAATACGTGTTTGCAGACAAGTAGGATAGTTCATCTCATCATCATTTTTTTCACAACTTGAGATGAATAGAATAGTACCGATTATTAAAAATAGTTTTTTCATTTTAGTATTTTTTTAATTAATATTTTACCTGAATTTAGTTGAACTTTAACTATGTAAATTCCAGAGTTTAGGTTTTCTAAGTTTACGTTATTATTATTTCCTAAATAGGTACTTACTAATCTACCCAAAGTATCATAAATAAAGATTTTATTTATAGCAGAAGGATTAACTGTGGAGTCAGATGTTATTCCAAACATTTCAGAGCTTGGGTTACTGCCACAATCTGGAGGTATTGAAATTGTATTTCCATTGAAAATAAAATTATCGCATTCTTCAATATATGGGGCAATAGGATTTATTCGACTTTGAATGAAAGTTATACCACAAATGTTGGTAGCTGAAACAACAATATCAACATACCAATTATAATCATAACCATACGCAACTTCAGAAAAAGAATTAGTAGAATTGCTTAAGTTCATCGTTCCAGATCCTGTAGTTTTTATTACAGACCAATAAGTAGAAGTAGTCGCTTTTGTAATTATAGGTTCTGATAAACTTACAGATACATTAACACGAGTGCCATTTTGATTTTCAATTAATGTTAACTTAGGCTTACCTATCCATATTTTTTTTCGTATTGTTTGCTCTCCAATATTAGCAGTTATTGTACTTACCTCATTTACAGAGTTATTTATAGCTTTTATAGTAATTGAAGAATTATTACTGCTTATTATTTGGATATTGGATGCTACAGACCAATTAGTTGTAGTATTTGGAGGTAGATAACTTAATGTATATATGTTATTAGAAGTACTACATATAATGGGATTACCTGCAAGTTCGATGTTAACATTACAGTTGTTATCTCCAACCCCCACAGCATACCAAGATTGACAAGTTGCTCCATATTCGACAGAGTTCTCCCCATATAAATCTTCTGCCGCTTGAATTGTTAATTGACGAGCTTGATTATAATTTGTGGTTGTAGTGAAATAGATATTCTCTGCACGGTAAGTAATTTTAGCAGCCTTTTCTTTACCAATACCATTAACATTAAAAGAGTTTCCAATATCGTTAGTCCCGCTTCCGCCTTCTGCTAGTAAATAAAACCAATAATTTAAAATCCCACTATTGGTATGAACACCTGCACCACGTACTGGACTAGTAGGATACCAATACCAGTAATTACCTTTATAAGTATCAGGGTGATTTCGAGAATTTGGATTAGACATAGAGCGTAAAGAACCACTACCTAATTTTATTTCTTCCCCTATTTCATAAGTCTGTTTTGTTGGGTCTGCATGATATTCTACCATTGCTCCCCAGATATCACTTAAACCTTCATTTATTGCTCCAGATTCATTCCCGTAATACAAGTCTGATGTAGAGCTGCAAATAGCATGGCCTATTTCATGCGCAACTACGTCAATACTTGTTAAAGCATCAAATGAATACTGTCCATCTCCATAGGTCATTCGTTTATATGTAGGATCCCAAAAAGCATTATCGTTGTTATCATAACCTAACCCAACAAGATTAGTGTGTACAAAACTTTCAATTTTACTCCCATAATTGTCATAACTATTCCTATTATGTTTTTGTAAAAAGTAGTCATAAGTTTTTTCAGCACCCCAATGGGCGTCCAAAGCAGCATTATCTTTATTTGAATTATTGTATTCAGAAGTATTCCAATTATTATCATTGTCTGTAAAATCAGTAGCTGAACTATAATCTATACCTTTATTCATATTATAAGTTTCAATTCCATTACCTCTTGAGTAATCTCTTAATCTGTAAGAACTACCGTTTTGTTGTGTTTCAATTGTTCTTTGTCCTGAATATCTTGTTTGTGCTGTACCTAGCACATGTTTGATTATTGGATTTTCAAGAATTAATTTTCCATTAGAAGCATCAACATAATAATAAGAGCTAGATAAAGGTAAAATAGCATAAATATTAAATTTGTAGGCCAAAATGGGTTCAAAAGTGTCATCAAATAAGTCTCTGTCTATAATTACTAATTCTCCTTTAGGGTAATTGGTAGCATTTATATCATTTCTTTCTATTTTTAATTGCTCTTCATATGATTTGTCTTCCCAAGCATATTTTTTTGCATTTATCTTTTTTAGTAGAATTTTTAATAATTCATTTTCAGGTAGTTTAGGTTTGATATTAAAGTTTTCAATATTTAAACCTTTTCCATTTATGGTTTTTACATTATCATTTTTTGATACAACAACTATTTCACTGAATGCTATTTTTATTCCTTTATAGTATTGTTCTAATTTTTGAGACTTAATATTATTATCAACAATGAGTGATTCCTTTTTTTGTTTAAATTCATAGTCATCATTCAAACTATACTGTTTCTTTAAAAATAATTTGATTGCATAGTCTGAATGTAAAAGTTTAGTATCCTTGAGTTTTAAAAAAGTAGGAACTCCTTTTGCATCCTTAGACTGGATTTCATTTTGTTTTACTTGGGAAAATATATTACTGGAAAGAAGTGTCATTAGCCAAAAAAGAATGTAATGTTTTGTTTTCATAACTTTATTTTTTCTAATTTTCCTTACTTCCGTTTTAAGTCTCTTTTGGCTTATTCCGACCATTATGAGTTTTAATTGCTCGTAACTGGTTATATGTTTACAAAAACCAACAATAATTGTATTTAAATCAATAATAAATGAATTTTTTTATTGATATCATTAAATATAGTGTTTTTTTTATGAATATTTATCATGTTGAACGATTAAAGCTAATGGGGTATTTATCTTTTTTATGGCATCACTCTGAACATGGGTGTATAGCATCGTGGTTTCTGGTTTGCCATGCCCTAATACTACTTGAATACACCTAATATCTGTTACCATTACCAATAAGTGAGTAGCATAACTATGGTGTAAGGTATGGGGGGAACTTCTTTTATAATCTTGGTATTTCTAACACTCCTTTTTAAAAAACTGCGTAATGATGTTGCCGCATATGGGGTGTGCTTGGTGTCATTTTCAATTAAATATTTTTTTGGTGTATACGTATCTAAATCCTATTTTAACATAGGATATAAACTTTGGGCAATAGGCACCTGTCTATCTTTCTGCCTTTCCCCATAGTTATTCTTAAAACTCCTCTTTTAAAATCTAAAT
>Ga0209555_10000829_pt1 | contig 25231 bp, 29 predicted proteins | sample SaaInl85LU_5_DNA_FD_184643 | JGI IMG/M metagenome (GOLD analysis project Ga0209555, IMG submission 184643) | Marine microbial communities from expanding oxygen minimum zones in the Saanich Inlet - ESP_85LU_5_DNA (SPAdes) (version 2) | ecosystem: Environmental > Aquatic > Marine > Intertidal... | reverse complement strand
TTTATCTAGGCATACTGCTTTCAGCGCTGACTCACTGCTGTGAGTGGTGTAGACCTTTTCTACTTGAGACATGTAACTATACATATCATCTTTACTATCTAGTATTCTTGCAGACGGTAATAGTAGCTTTTTAATTGCCTCTACTTGACCGTCAACCATGAGGGGGTGAGGTTTTATTACAGCTAACTTGCCGTGGTTTTCTACTATGTTGCGAAGCTTATTTATGCAAACAACATCATCAAATATATTGGTCCCAGTCAATACCACTAGCGCATCTGCTTTGTGATTGCTGAGCTTCTTTATCTCAACGTATTTATTGGAGCGCTGCTTTTCTATTTCATCTACATAGTGACCTACGAAGTCAACATGATCTGGATCACCGTGTATTGCAGCATCTCTGTACTGTATGGAGCTTGCATATTTGGCCAAGGGGTGCATCATAAAGCAACCACCAAAGGTGGTATAGTTTATAGTCCAGAAGTAATGTGCTTCATCAGCATTGCAGTCAAAGGAGGCTACGGTTGGATAGGATTGCATGACCTCATTGAAGAAGCTCTCTACTGGCCCCAATTCACGTAGACTCCTTGTGCGTGATACCACCCCGCCAAGCCTTACTTTATCTTCATCTGGGTGTAGTATTAAGGATGTTGTCTCTGCCATAAAAGGTATAAGCCTCTACCATATCAGTTGTTTGCAGACCCTATCCCAGAAACCAAAGTCTTTGTTCTTTATGCAAGAGGCACACTTGCCACAGCACTTAGATGAGTATGTATCTACTTCAGGTTCCCTGCAAGAGAAGGTAAGCTTGATATACTCTAGTGGCATCTCATTGTACAGTGTATATAGATCATCCTCCCTATTCTCAACACAAAGCTTGACGGAGCCCGAGGAGTACACTTCTGTAAATTTAGCAAGAAGCCTAAGTTCTTTTTCTCTTACAGGATTTAAGCTGCTATCTGGGCGTGATCTGTGATAGCTGTTTGGGAGGTCATCTCCTATGACAAGGTACTTGCAACCTCGTACCCTAGCCATGTCAATGGAAAGCATCTGTGTGCAATACCAGTCTTTCATTAAGAAAAATGACAACTCAGGAGGACTTTGAAGTGAGGATGTCATTAGTTCTACCTCTCCGCCAAGAAATTCTATCTGCCTTTGCAGTGCAGTCTGCTCGGACTTAGCACGAGTACTTGTTAGACCATCCAGAACTATATGATGCGCCTTTACAGGCCTACCATTTGAAGCTTGATGACACCTCCACAGAGTGTATGCACTATCTAAGCCACCAGAGGCTACTATAAGAGCATCTTCACCCTTCTCAACATCCGATATAACATCCTCAAAGGGTACATAGCCTAGACCCTCAAAGTCATACATACTCAACCTCTAACGTATACTGTATTATTGCCCCCTTCTCGTAGAGCGTCTATCTGCTTCTGTTGCTCCTTGACAGCTTCGATGAGCAGGCCAACCATGTTGCCGTAAGCCACAGACAGGTATTCCTCACCCTCAAGAACAAGCTCTGGCAGAACCTTTTGCACCTCTTGAGCAATCACACCCAAGCTATCCTGCCCGTCCTTCTCGAAGGTGACGCCACGGAGCTTCTGAACTGTGGCCACAGCGTTGTCGATGGTCTGGATATTGGACTTCAAACGCTCATCTGAATATGCAGTGACGTTACCCGAAGCCGTAAAGTCTCCAGTGTAAGAGCCGCTCATAGAAACCGTGACAGAGCCAGATGAGCCGCCGACTGTGAGGCCGTTACCAGCCGTTACAGCCATCACCGCGCCAGCCGCCGTGACGTTGGCTGTGTCGGTGACGTCAGCGTTGGTCTCGATGGTATCCAGCTTCGTGCCGTCTGCCGATACGTTTCGCCCATCAACATTGCCAGTGACAGATATGGCGGCAAAAGTAGGGCTATCCGCTGTCCCCACCGCTTGACCAATGTTGATCTGCGTGCCGTTGAGAGTGACGCCTGTGCCCGCAGTGTAGACTGCTGCACTGGATATTTGAGTGAAGGTGATCCCAGTGGTCCCGAGGGTGATTGCTCCAGCCGTATTCATGACGTAAAGCTCACCAGCCCCAGTCGCGCCCTCTTTCACAAAGAACGCGTCACCCTGACCAAGTGAGGCAGGGTCTGAGGCTGCGTATGTGTCTGCGTCAGACGTGCGGGTGAGAACCCAGTTGGTGCTCGCAGAGCCTGCATCGGTCACTTCGTATATTCCGTTGTGAGCGGAATTTGCCTGATTATACATCAAAACACGATCATTGACTGACAGGGCGACGCCATCAACCGTCAGCGCTACCTGAGTGCCAGAGTTTGTGAGCGTAGCTCCTACGCCATTTGTGCCGTTGTTATAAGTAGATGGAAGGTCGACAGGGCTTTCTACGCGCACGGGGTCGTGGTAGTGCAAGCCCGCTGCGGCTATTGTATCCACATACTGCTTGGTCGCCGCCTGCAAAGCGTATATCGGGTCTACGTTGAGGAAAAGATCTCCCGTCATCGTGCCGCCAGATTCGAGCAAAGCGCCTGACAGTGACGCATAGGCATTCAGCCAAGCCGATCCGTCGTAGACCCTCATGCTTCCACTAATAGTGTCGAAGTAAAGCGCGCCAGTGATAAGGGGGTTGCCATCATTATCCAGCGCTGGTGCTGAGGCTTTGGCACCCAGATAACGGTCATCAAAGTCATCGTAGCTAGACGCCGCAGCTGTAGCACTTGCCGCAGCATTGGTCTCAGATGTTGCAGCATTGGTCTCAGACGTAAGGGCGTTAGCTTCTGAGGTAGCCGCATTGGTCTCTGATGTAAGGGCATTGGCTGCACTAATAGCAGCGTTAGTCTCGCTAGTAGCTGCATTCGTTTCTGAAGTCGCAGCGTTTGTTGCAGAAGTTGCCGCATTTGTCTCAGACGTAGCAGCATTTGTTTCTGAGGTTGCAGCGTTTGTCTCGGAAGTAGCGGCCGCAGTAGCAGAAGCAGCCGCAGCAGTTGCACTAGCAGCAGCAGCCGCTGCGCTAGATATAGCAGCAATCACAGAGGAAATGTTAGCAGCAACAGTATTCACGTCAGCAACATTTAGAGCAACCGTACTCACGCTGGACATATTAGAAACTACAGCAGTTACGCTTGAAGATATGCCAGAAACGGTTGCTACATCAGAGGCGATAGCGGCAAGGTCAGTAATTGCATCCGTTGCTACAGTGCCGTCCTCGATGTCAGCCAGCGTTGCAATGTCAGCAGCAATTTGAGCAACCGTTCCAACAGTAGCAATCGTTGGCCCAACTTCTGGAGCACCAGACGTTCCATTGAATGCTAGAACCGTACCTTTGCGAGTATCAAGGGCTGGTATGATAACAGAGCTAGCCAACTCATAATCATTAAGCTGAAGCGAACGACTAGCCTTGTCATCCAAATCTGCAATCTGCGCAACGATAACATCAAGCTGTTCATTTAAAGCTGCTCGGTTAATGTCTTGACCAAAAACAAAGTCAGTCAATCTTTCCAAAGCAATGTCACGAGCAATTGTAATTATGCTTCCATTGGCAGCGCCAACAACAGGCTGCAGGAATGTAATATTGCCAGTTGATCCATTACCGCCAGAAACGGTGTAGTCACTAATCTCAGTTTTAAGACTTCCATCAACGTAGACATTAAGGTCTGCATTGTTGAAGAACTCAAAGTTCACAGTAAATACTGTTTGGCTAGAACCGCTAGCCAATGAGTAGCTTACTCGTGGATTGTTATCGGATACATCAATGGTCATGGATCACCTCGCTTTCAAGTAACTTGCATAAAGCGAGGCAATCTATCAATGCACAAAACCACTAGGACATTAGTTTGCAATGTCCGATATTTGATCTGTGATCATTCGAACACCAAGAGTGTCAATCAGCGGCATCAGCTTATACAACTCTTTTGCTGCTTCGGAAACGTTTCCACCAAAGAAGCTCGTGCCAACACCAACAACGTCAGAAACGGTGGAGGATGCAGGACCAAGAAGCGTAGTAATAAATCCAGAAGCGCTACGCGGCTCTTCAAACTTTGGATCAATAACTCGCTCAATGGCAGACTCTTGACCCAGAGTTTGCGACATAGCCATGCTGTCATAAATCATCGTGGAATAAAGAGGAGCAAGCGAAGCGTAATCAAATGCCCTTGCAAACTTACTCTTCTCGTCCATTTCATCCCAAACAAAATCGGGAGTTTTTGCCCACAAAGAAACATAGCCCAAAAGCATCCCAGCCATAACGCCAGCATATCTATTGCGAACCATTCCACTGGTGTAGGCGCCAAGAGTTTTGTTCATGCCAGCCATTGTGACTGACTGGAACTGAAACGGCAAAGTGCCAAGTCCGCTTTCCATTCGAACATAGCCCTTATACTTTGGGTCTTCTGGCAGGCTGCGAGCCCAAGGAACATTCTTGAGTGTAGATTTCTTCATGAACATTACGCCATCCACAAAGATTGGTTTGTCCGCTGGTGTTGCAGCAACAATGACGTTTGAAATGCCAGATTGCATTGCCGCTCTAAACTTCTGAATACTTTCAGAAGGCACGCCAGCGACCTCCCATTGATCAATGTTTGCAATGTTGAAGCTCTTGTTCTGAGCAATAGGGGCTCGCTTAAGAATCGCACGCATATCCTTTACCGAAATGTTGTATCGGTTCAGGTAAGCGCTTTCAAATTCAGTGGCCTCACCTTTCAGCGTTTTCTTCATGTAATCAATGAGCGTGTGCTGCCTCAGTGCGCCCTCAAAAGTTTTGAAGAACTCAGTGAGAGGCCCGAGACCATTAAGAATATGGTTGGCCTGAAGCGATTTGTTCCAGAGCGTACCAGTGTTAACCTGACGGCTCATGCCTTCTGAGTAAACTTGATGGAAGGAGCCCATCGCAAGCTCCATAGCATCACCATACTCAGTCTTCACTTGCCCCATGAGCTTGCGAAACTCTGGGTTAATAAACATCTGCCCCAAGCCCTTAATCACATCACCAACGGCGTGCTCGGACATAATCTTGCCAAGCTCAGAAATAGAAGAGGTGGCCGATTTAGTCAGGTAATTCAGCGTTGTGAATTGCTTGAGGAAATTTGCGGTGCGGTTATCCCATCTTGCTGGATTGCGAAGCTGTGTGCCTCTCAAAACGCGCTCTTCAATGACGCCAAAGTTTTTGCGAAACTCATTGATTGCATCGGCTGAATAACCGTCCTCAATAAGTTGGTCCTCAACCTCATCCCAAGCTTGCTTTGGGCTTTTGCCGTTGTTCATTTTGGCAAAGTGATAGTTGCCAGCAAAGCCTTCGACATACTTTTGCGTAAGAAGCTCAACATCGTGCTGGATAAACTCCCACATTTCTCGGTTGCTGATGTCAAGCTGGCGAGACGGAGACATAAGGCTATCAAGGAAGTCTGCCCCTTCAATGCCAAGCTCTTCGTTTTCAGTGATGCGTGTATATACATTATCAACAGCCACATCAATTTCCTGCTCGCTCATGCCAGTGAGGTCTTTGCGAGTCATCGTTTTTGTCTCTGGATTAAACTGCAATACAGAACCATCCTGACGAAACTTGGCAGCAAGGATTGCCTTAAACCCATCTGGGTTATTTCTCATGGCGGGAATGTCATAGACACGGTTCATGTATGGCTCTTGAGGGCCAGCCGCTCGTTGCGGCGCCTCTTCGTAAAGCTTCTTTGCAGCCTCATACTTTGCAAGGTCTGACTTCTTATCTTCAATGCGCTTTGTATAGGCAGTAATTGCCTCGTCATTTCTTTTTTTGACGGGTTTTGCCTTCTGACTTTTGAGCTTTGCTTCAAGCTCCTTGATGCCAATCTTCAAAACATTGATTTCTTTTTCAGCTTGCGCCAAACGACCAATCTGCCCAACAGACAGTCGTTGCTGTGAAATCTCATCATAGAAATCAGTAATGGCGTTCATAGCTTTGGCTTCGGCTGGGGAAGAAGGCTCCTCTCCAAAGACACGCTTCCGATTTGCTTCGTTGTAAAACTGGCTGAAAGTCAAAGTTGATCGCGTGACTCTTGCTTTAAGGTCAGCTGTGCTCTGCCCCATAACCCGAGCATTGGAAACACCCAGTTCTTCTGCATAAGCGTCTTTGGCTTTTGCAGTCAAAGCTCCAACGCGCCTGCGCTCAACAATGGAGTTGGTCCAAACCGAACCCCTGTTTGGAACACCAGCCATCTGGCCTTCAGTAATGCTGGCCATGTCACTGGCTGTCTCATAAGTCAGCTTCTTGAGCATATCCATGCCCTTGGAAACCTTTACGCCAAATTGCTCTGGGACGTATGACAAGAGAGCTCTGTATGGGCTTGGGATAGGGTTGAGATTGGTGATTAACCTATAGGGGTCAAACACCCCATCAACCGTTGCATCGTCAACCAAGCGAGCTTGCTTCTCAGAGACCAGTGCCTCAAAGCGAGCCTCTGCTTCGTCACGAGCCTTGAGCATATTACCAAGCTTGAAGTCATCAGTTTCACCTTTTGCCTCCATCTCATCAAGCGCTTGTTGAATGCCATCAATCTTGCGGCCCTCAAACGTAATGTTGCCGTATAGGTCTTCATCGCCCATATCGCCAAATTCTCTTTCGGCTTTATTGCGAGTAGACAGGGTAGCCACATTGTTTTGCAATTCTTCCATTGCAAGAAGATCAATGGTTCGGTTTCGATTGTTTCGATAAGAGCCGCTAAAAGCGTCAGCGCCCACTCTGGCAACACCTTCAAAAGCAGAACCAAGAGCAGCGCTGCCAGCGGTTACCATAGCAACGCTTTGAACGGCCTTTGCTGTCGTGTACGTTGGGCTACCAGCGTAATTCAAAGTTTGGTTGCCAACCTCGATACCAGCGCCCGTTGCTGTAGCGCCAGCTATCCGAGACACTGCGCTTCCAGTTTGGAATAATTCATCAGCAGCTTTTACAAAGCGCACGTTTGGAATCAGGTTGGTCGGATCAAGCGCCATGCTGAAGCCCACGTTGGCTAGGTTGGCGGTCCCGAAACGATTGAGCCTCTCCTCTTCATTGCGAATCATCGCATAATTCCACTCCATCTCCTCTTTGCTTTTGGGCTCAGAGTGAGCAAGAGCGGTTGCATATGGAGCGTATGCAGGATTGTCCTTAATGGCTTCGCCAAGAGAAAAGGAAGCGTTGTCGGGAAAGCCAAACACCCCACCTGAAGGCTCAATTCTACGAGCGGCAGTCACCAGTCTTTCTGCGACTGACTCATAGCCACTTTGAATGAGCTCTGGGAATTGAGCGGGTTCTTGGACTGAGACTTCATCGCGCGGACCAAAGACTAGATCATTCATGGCTTTGAGTTCTCCAAGTAAAACTGAATGGCTGCATTTTCGATTGGATCAAACCCTGCACCAAGAAGGTCGCCCTCTTTCATTGCCTCAAGAGCAGTTGCAAATTTTGCAATACTTGGGTCAGACGTAGAGATAGAAGGGGCTACCTCAATAAACTCAATCTCACCATAATCGTTCTGCAAGTAAGCTGTGAAGCGAGCGTTTTGGTTTGTCGAATTGTAGCTGGGAATAAATACAATCGATCTCTGACCAGCCTCTTTAGCGTATGCAGTGCCAAGATTTGAAGCTGCGCTCACAAAGCTTGATTGGCCCTGCTGGCCATATGCCGTTTTGCCTGCCTGAATTTGCTCCTCAAGGCTTGCGTTTGGCGCCATCTTTTTCCCAAGCTGGGCATAAAGATTAACTTGAAAAAGTTGCAGTGCTGCTGTGCGATCCACCTCACGAGGTAAAGCTCGCTCAAGACCAACTCTTACATTTTGACTGCTGTGGCTTGAAGGGCTGAGAGTAAAAGTATCCGTGTAGTACGCAGTAGACATATGTTGGCGCAATGTGTCTCTAATTTGTTTGGGCTGCATACCAGACTTAAACAGACCCAAAGCATAATCTTGCATTTCAGTCTGAACGCCAAGATCAGCCGTAAGGCGACCGCCTCCAACCCACATATCGGAAGCTTCCATTACAAATTCCGCAACGGTCTTACCATCCAGTGAGGCTTGAAATGTTTCTTTGTTTCTTGACCCGTCTCGGAGAGAAGCAGCTACATCGTCAAGATATTCTGAAGGAACGCCAGCAAGGCGAGCGCGGGAAATACCTTCTAAAATTCCGACTTCTTCAACAGAGAAGCCAGAAGAAGACAATATTTCTGTTCGGGTGCGTTGCGCATTTACAGGGTCTTGGTTTGCAGCAATGTTAAAAATAACATCAGAAAAGTTTTCAATATCAACAGGGCGACCCGCATAAGTTCCGCCGCGCAAGCCAGCCCTCAAAAACCTTTCGGTCTCAGGCATCAGTATGCGAGTTGAAAGCTCCAAATAGTCTCGAGCCGCAAGCCCTTCTTTATGCCGTGGATCATCAGGATTGTTTGATGCGGCAATCAATGCTGGCGTATTTGTAAACAAGTCTGAAGGCAGAGCGTTCAGATCATTGGACTGCAAAATATATTGCTCGGCAGTTTTTCTTGTTTGCTCTGAGCCTGCATCTGGAATAGAGCCGCCGCCTTCAATCGCAGAAATAACTGCGGATGCTTTGTTTTGAGTCTCAATAGCCGCTCTGCTTTTCTTGAGTCTATCGCTCAATCCACTTGCCTTCGACGCAATGGCTCCACGGTCGGCCTCAGACGTAAATGGAGACATTGCAGAATCAAGTTGGTCCTTAACGTCTTGCGTCAAGTTATTGGGCTCAGTCGGCGTAGTGATATAAGCAACCGCCTGATCAACTTCCTCGTTGGTCAAGCTAGACATAACTTCACCAATCACCGAGATACCCACGCTTTCATCAAGCTCTTTAATCAAAGCTGATTTTTCATCTGGCAACAACAAAGCATTGTCATTGATTTCCGCAGCAAGCGCATCACGCCCTTGAGTAAGCTCTTCAGAAGAAAGCGTGCCAGTAGCCAGTTCATCAACCCGAGCTTTAAAAGAATTGTTTGCCTCAGTTCGAAGATCGGCGCTCCTGTCTTTTGGCAAGACATCAAGGATAGAGTTAACAGAAGCCTTGCGTGCATCTACATTTGAAATACCGTTAAGCAGCTTTTCAATTTGAGGTCGAATACCTTTTGCATTAAGAATTGGTGTAGCATCATCGTCTACAGCCGCACCAGACGCCAACAGCTTTACCTCATCAAGCATTGGCTTGCCGCCTGCCTCCAAGCCGTTATTGGTCAGGGCGCCACGAAGAGCAACAATACCGTTTGCATCTTTCAGCTTTTGCAATGCCTCTTGATAGTCACTGCCACCATCACCGCCCTCAGAAAGCTCCAAGGCAACCTGATCAAATGGCACACCATCAAGAATTTGAGCCTCAAGATCGGGAAGCTTTAGCTCAATGAATTTATTCGCTGCTTGATTTTGGCGAGACTCAATTCCACCTTGCCATACCTTCATTGACTCAAGAGCAGAGAGAGCCGTTTTTGGCTCCGCTTTGCTCATCAAGTCTTTCATAAGGTTTTGGTGTTCTTCTGGAATGCTTGGATTCAATTCAAAAAGCGGGTCCAAAGATTTGCTCTTCAAGCCATTTTGAATGTTTGCAAAGTCTTCTTCGCTCAAGTTTGGAATGCTATCCATGTGTTTCATGATGGATGCACTCAAAACTTGATCTTGGGCGCGAGCCAGCTTGGCTAATCGAGCATTGTAGTCTTCTTTGCTTACGGGATCAGTGGGGCTGACAGGGAAGGCATCAAGAGAATTGTAGGCTGAAACAATATCAGAGTATCCGCTACTGTAAAAAGACTGATCTTCGACTTGAAGCGCAAGCGTCTTGGTGTCTTGAACGTAACCTTTAACAAAAGATTTGATATTAAGGTCTGCCTCTGTCGGAACGGAGTTCAAGAAAGTAATCTCAGAAGCCAAGCCCTCGCCAAGCTTTGAAATCATTGCTGAATCGTTACCCGCAACCTTCTTGATTGTATTGTAAACATTCTGGCCAGCCATGCTTAATTTGACTGGAGCTCCAAATTGAAGAGCAACACGAAGCTGCGTTCTGTCCTCTGGTGAAAGAGACACAAGAGCACTCGGCGCATAACCACTCAGAAAGCTTGCTGAAATCTTGCGTCGATTTTCGGGCGATACAGAGGCATCTCCAGTAAAGGTAGATACGTCCTCACCAGATTGCTCGGATAGCCCCAGAAGCTCACCAAATTGAGCCATAGAAGCACCTGCATCACCAATGGCAGCGTTTTGACCAATACTAAACGCAAGGCTTTCCCGTTCAGCATTGGCTTTGGCTTCGGCTGCTTTTTGAGCGGCCTTTGCTTTGCGAATTGCCAAGTCTTGCAGGGCAAGCTTTGTCTTGTTGAGATACACCGCGCCAGTATTATTGATGTACGCTTGATACTGGCCCGTTGCATTATTCGACATTTCAGCGAGATAGTCGGACATCAATGTCTCGTATGTCGCTGGGTTTTCGTGCTTCATCGCAAGCTCTTTGGATTTCAGGATAAGCTCCTGCTCCATTGACTCTTCAAAGCGACGATTAACAATGCGCTCATAAGCTTCTGACTGAATGCGCCCCATGCCCTTAATGTTACTTAAAGCCGTTGGCGCGCCAGTGGCGGGATCAATCCCAATAAGCATTTCATTGGCAACAGACTTGGCCTGCTCGACGCCAAGCTTCTCTGCATTCTCAGCGGCACGTTTGTAAACAAGGCCATTGATCTCATCGGCAGATCGAGCAATAGCCTCGCCAGTAATTGCTCCAGCTTTAGAGGCTCGATTTACACCGATAGGAGCGATTGAGAATTGTTTCTTCTCACGAATAACTGGCATATTAGTATGGCCTTATTTTGGGGCGCACGCTCGTAATGGGAGCGAGGCTAGATGTTGCTGGTGCAGCTGCGGTCTTCACATCATAATACTGGAAAGCACCGCTAGCGATAGATGTAAGGGCGCCAATAGTTGCTGATTGCTTGGCCGCTCTGCCTTCAGCGCGAACTGCATTTGCTTGTGTCGTTGCTTTGTTTGCTTCTATCAGGGCCATTGTTGCATTGGACTTTAAATCCTTGCCGACAATTTCTTTTTGCCTTTGCATAAAGGCTGAAACAGAGCGATCCGCACCAACGTCACGGCCAGAAGCTGCAAAGCTGGCTATGTTTGTCGACACGTTTTGATTGTAAATTTCAAGGCGATTATTACTGTTGGCAATGGCCTGCGCCTTTCCAAGCTCACGATCAGTCTCAATGTTAAATGCGTCGAGTTCAGCCGTTTGCTCCGCAGCGTTACCAGCTGCGATTTGACCGACAGCAGAAAGCGCCGTGCTTGCTAGCATTAATAGTGGGAAAGCCATTAGATTATCAACTCCGCAATGAGGCCGTTGACTTGCATCGGCAGGGGTTCTCCTTGTTGCACGGTTACCTGTGGATCACGGTTGTATCCGAGAACACGGAACTCATGCTTGCCAGAAATCGGCGCTGTGATTGACTTGCTGTATCCGTTTACCTTCACCGATGAGGTATTCACAAGATCGAGCACGGCTGATCCAATGCCACGAATGTCGCCAGTCTCAGGTCCGCCACGCATCGTTGCATCAATCGGGTTGGTTACAACTTCGGCAGTGAAGGGGATGCCAACATGGTATGTGTTACCGCTACCGCCAGCGATAGTCACAACACCACCTGATACAGCCTGACTGCCAAAGTATGAAAGGCCATCCTCGCTTACGATGGAAACAGTATCGCCATTCTTAAAGGCAGAGCTTACCGTTACTTCACCGCTTCCATTTGCAACGCCAGTCACATAACGGTCCAAGCCAATCTGGCCATCAAACTCGCAGAGGTGCATCGAGCCATCTTGACCCCACACGTTTGTAAAGATACGGCCATGAATAGCGCAGATAGAGCAGAAGCTTCCAGCCGTTGTGAAGCGTGTCCAAGAGGCTCTGCGCTCTGCTCTGTTTGAGTTAAAGGCAGCGACATCGCCATTGCCATTGGACATCAAAGCATATGACTCAGCAGTGCCAAAGCCGCCATGAGCGACTGTCATGCAGCGAGGAGATACGATCAGGTGCGAAGCAATCGTTGAGACCGCCGTGGCGGTATAAGCATCCTCACCATCAGTGTAGAGATACTCACGCACAACAGTGCCACCGTTCTGCACAAAGAGTGTGGCGCCATCAACAGAGACAGGCTGAGTAAACTCGCAGCCGTAAGGTGTCTGCAATCTGATCTGCGCATTCGTGGGTGTAATGGCTTGGTTCAAATATGTTGGGATATAGAGCTCGCCAGAAGCGCCAAAGATTTGCAAGTCTCTGTTCGAGATCATGTAACGAACTTCATTCACTGTCCCAGTCGCAGCGACCAGTGCGATTGAGTCACTGTCTTCAGCGTCACCTACGTCAAAGTTAAAAAACGAGCCAATTTGGCTCATCCAGATTGCATCTGGCTGTGCAAGTGTGCCAGCAAAGCAAAGACGGTTCTCGTGGAATGCAACCGCAGCAGGATAGCCGCGCACCGCAGAGAAAGATTGCTCAGACCAGTCAGCAGTCGGCGCATGGGTTTGCAGCCTTACATAGCCACCACCATCCTCCGCAGAAGATGCAGAACCACCTGCCGTAAAGTACCAAGTATTCTCATCAATGATACCAGCAACAGTGCGTGTCCCGTTCAGGGCGCCAGTATTAATCCCGCCAACCGCAGAAGCGTCCTCAATGACAACAATTTCACCGCCAGAATATCCATGCTGCAAGTGCGTAACTTCGACCGTCGAACTGCCATCAGAGGTACGCAGAGGATTAAGAACTGACAGGCGGATGCGCAGAGTATCAACGATATTGCCAACCGCAACAGTCGGGCTGGTGATAGAGGTGATTTCGATCTCTGATTCGTTGTATCGAATAATCGTGCCAACGTGGCCAGCAACCCAATAGTTTTCACTGACGGTCAGCGTAACGCCAGTGCCAGTCGTGGCGCTGGGATTAAGCGTAACTCCGTTTGACTGGAAGTCAGTATAGGGCTGAAACACAAGTGATCCATCAAGCCGCTCATCAAAGCTAAAAGGTGTAACATCAAAGCTTGTAAGGCTTGTCCGTATCAACATGCGAGGCATAAAGAGCGGGTGGCAGATGAACATTACATCGCCATACTGAGCCGTGGTGTACTGGTTCAAATAGTCTTGATCAAACGGCAGAGCAGCACCATTCGTATCCACGGTCACTGTATCAACAAGCGTTACATCGCCATCGAGCTCCAAGTGGAAGCATCGGATTTTGCTAGCTTCAATCGAAATGATGTATTGCTCATCATCAGAGAAGCGAAACGCAAAGAGGTGAGACTGCGCTGGGTGATTAGGGTCAAACGTAATGTCAGTGTAGTTGTAGATATGCTTCAGGCCATCACGTTTCTTGACGCTGCCCTCAGACATAACGATCATATTCTGCAAGCTTTGTGCAGAAGCAGAATAAACAGGGCTATCAGTACGCATCAAAAGCGAACCGCTGACCTCACCAAACTGAAAGCTGTTGATTGGGACACGGAGCTTTTGCATTAACTGCGCCTTTGAGCAATGAACCTTGAAGTGTAGAGCTTCTGCGTGGTCTGCCGCTGTGAATCAAGTCGGCGGGCCTGCATCATTTGCGTGGCCGCTTTCTGCTCCATGAGTTGAGATAGTGTGGCGTCTCGAGCAACAGAAGTTGCGAGCACCGCAGCCATTGAATACTCAACGGCAATCGTAAAATAAGGAGCCCAATCTGACTCCGAAGCACGATAGATGTAATCAGCAACAACCTCTTCGGTGTTTGATACATCACAATAAATCTTGTCGCCGTAGGTATCGAATACAATGGGCGAGTCATTCACTGTCACCGCAGAGACAGTAAGCGTTCCAGATGGAAGCTGGTAAGCTGCGTCAAAGCGCCCAGTCGGGGCAGAGAGAATGCGGTTAAGAACAGATTGATTGGTCGCAAAGCCCCACCGAGAGTTGGTCAGAGCAGCGCGGGCAATGTCTTCGTACATTGCATCGCAGACATCAGCCTCCACTGTTCCGTCCGTGAAAGACAAAATAGGGGAGCCGCCCATCAAAATAGATGCGCGGGAACAAATCTTAATAGCTGTGTTCGCTGTATCTGGCATGAAAGTTCGGGGGGCAAAGCCCCCCGCTCCTAATTTTAGTCAGTATCAGTTTCAGAGATGGCAGTGCCATCAGAAACGTCTACTACACCTGCTGCGTTGGACAGGACACTAACCAAGTTTGTGGTTGGTGTAGCTGTATCTGCAACGATGATTACGTCACGAACAGAAAGCATATCTGCTGCGTCATTGAAGTAACCAGCGGTGTTTACGTCTGCAATCGGGTCGGCGGTTGTGTAGAACCACAAGTCAGCGTTTGAAGCGCCGCCAATACGAGTAAGACCTGCTGCGTTATAAGCCATTATTTATATTCCTTAGTTGTTGTCGAGGACTTCGTAGATGCCGTTGCTGTCGATTGCGATAGCGCCCATTGACATCATTGATGTCGCAAGGTGCGCAACCTTCTCAGGCACATAGTTGATCTCGGTGGCAACGTCTGCGTTTACACCAAGGCCAACCGCAGTTGTGTGGTAGGCAAAGTTTTTGCCGCCAGCCACTGCCGATGTTGAGAAAATCTTGAAGCCAAGGAATTCCTTCATCGTCATGCCGCCTGCGAATGGCAGGTTCTGTGGGCCAACGTAGTCGCTTGAAGCAAATTCATTGATCGCAAACAGGTCAGCAAAACCAGCAGGTGACATAGCGATGTAACGCTGGCCATCTTCTGGAATGTCGGCTGTGCCAAATGTTTCAAACAGAACCAGAAGGTCAGCTTTTGTCAAAGCAGCAGCAACGCTTGAGATCTGAGTTGCGTTTGCGCCTGCGTCCATTGCAGCAATGAGGAGCTCATCTGTCTTGCGACCGAGTGCGGCAGCAGCAGAAGTCGCTACAGCTTGGCGCTCGTTGATGTTGACCTTCAGCTCATCGAGCTTGTCGATGTATTCCGCTGCGTAGAAGTCAGCCATTGTGGCTTCAACATTGGTGTGCGCGAGCTCCATAGGAGTTACGTTACCGTTGCGTGACTTCGTTGACGCTGTGCCAGCGCCGATCTTCTGGAAGCGTGCCACTGAACCGCTCACGTTTGTTGAGCGAACTGTGTTGCGCAGCTTGGAGCCCATGCGCTGATACGCCATGTGAACTTCAGTTTCAAACTGCTTGATAAATGCTTGGTCGATTGTGTTAGCCATTGTAGCTATCCCTATAAAAGTTGCTGTAAACGGGTGTCCGTTCCTTCACTTCTGCAAGGGTGTCCTCTCGGGCCTCTCAGTGCATCACGGGCCGTGATGTTGCTGAATGAACACTATCTGTGTCCGAAATGCAACGCACAAAATGAACGGTTAGATTGCCGTTGTCATCCTCAAAGATAAGCTCTGGCATAAATCCAAGATGCACCAGCCAGTTATGGATGAATGTATTCTCTGACCATACATTGCAAGACAGGCTCGGATAGAAGTGGTGATAGAAGTCCACCAATTCAGGCGATGCCTTTACAAAGGAGCGCCAGTGCTTGCGTATACCCTTGGCAAACATGGTCCACATGACGCCCCGATCAACGCCACATAGGGCCATAACCTCTCCGTCAAACTTAACTGCGTGAGTCATGTCACCTTCAAGCAGGCGAGGTAATAGCTCTTCGGGTGTATCTTCATAGAGCTCAACAATCTCTCGCAGGTTTTCCTTGCTGAGATTGCTTTTCAAAGCGTAAACGTCCTCAAGCTCTGCTTGATAGAGCTCGAGGCCGTGGCTTTTGAGTATGGGCTTAACCATAAAGCTTCTTAAAGCCTTCTTCTACCTGACGCACAAAGGCTGCATCACGGTGAACTGGGTGGTGATAACGATCATCCTTCATCATTTCACGCAGATCAGCCTCAGAAGCGCCAGCACTGGGCGCCGTATTGCCAGAGAATGACCCATCCTTCATGGCTTCCATGATGTGCTCAAGAGCAACGATGCCCTCAGAGCTTTCGCACATACGCTCAATGGCTGGCAGTGCATCCTTTGGGAAGAACTTGGTGGCAAACATGGAAGCCGCAGATATACGATCAGACGCATTCTCGCCAAGCTTGGCAGTCTCAGCCTCAAGGTCAGGAACATCAGCCATGCCAGATGCCATATACATCTCGATGCCCTTCTGGAACTCGTCTTGGCTGTAGCCATTCTCAAAGGCGTGCTCTGCCCACCAGTTAAGAAGCTCGCTATCAACCGCTGACTCTGGGTCTACGGTCTCTGGAAGCTGATAGTCGCCCGCTGTTTCGGGTCGCTCGGCGTAGGCTTCCTGCTGTAGCTCGTCCATAATGGACTTACGGAGCTCTTCGTCTTTGGCCCCAATCTTTGACTCAAGGGCTTTGTATGCCTTGGCCAAGTCTTCTGGTGATTTGTATTTCTCTGGGAGCCACTCTGGGCGCTCACCTTCATTTGACTGTTGCGTTTCTGCAACAGTCTCCGTGGCCTGAGCTTCCACTGCCTCTGGCGCTGCCTCTGCTTCGCCCTGCATCAATGATTCGGTCATGTCTTACTCCTGTGTCCATGTGAGATACGCTGCTCGATCAAGCCAACGATGTAACGCTGGCCCTCGATGTGGCGCAATTCTTCTGTTGTGACATTGGGGCCGTTGACCATCTCGATGGTGATGGAGCGCAGATACCGAAGAACCTCTTTACCTGTGGGGCTTTCGAATATCTGCGCTACATTTTGACTGATCTGTGAATCAATCTCGGATTTACGTTGGTATCCGTCGATACCAATATTAACCTTGTTGCTCAACGGGCATCCCTTGCTGTTGCTGCGCCATTTGCTGCGCTATTGCAGCTATTTGTTTACGCTGTTCTTTATCTCGAATCAAGCGTTCTGGCACACCAAACTTTTTGGCAAGGTAAACGGCGGACTCTTCACCGTCGATAAGCAGTTGAAGCATCTCTGGTCCAAAGGCGCCACCAACCATCTCGAGGAAGCGAGCAACCGTTGTGATGTCTTGGTTTGCTTGGGCCTGAGCAAGCGGAGAAGTCGCACGAATTTTGACCTCACGGCCATTGACCGTTGGCAATTCAATGCGACCCTGCTTCTTCAGTATATAGATCACACGCTGAATAACAGGCTGAACAAGCTCTGACTGCAAGCGACCAAAGGCAGCACCCATGCGGCGAGACAGGTCAGCCATGCGCTCTGCAACCTCAGTCGCAGTGGCAGGTGTTTTGTCTGGATTGCCAAGCATATCGTTGTAGAGAGCGTTCTTAATATTCAGGCGCATATCACTGAGAACAAGCTGCGCTACATCAAAGCGGCCAGCCGCCTGAATAGGCTGCAAGCCAGCACTGCCCATTGCCTTTGGAATGATAGAGCCTGGAACAAGCTGGATTGTATCAGGGTTCACAACGCCATCATCTTCCATTTGATAGATGCCAGAGATTGCCATTTGCGCATTCTCAAGGATCAACTCAATGGTCAGGTTCGTGGTCTTGATTGCAGACAACGCATTGATCAGTGGGCCACGGCCATAGACTTCGCCAGCGCACTTGGTCCAGCGGAAGCAGACATATGGATTGGCGCCAACACCCTGCATCTCTTTCTTGTGAAGAAGAGTTTTTGTGGTCATGCAGATTGCATAGTGCAGGTAAGCCTCTTGATTGCGCTTTGCATAGTCTCGGCAAACTACCTCAAGCACATCGGTTGTGCCTTCTCCACCCATGTGCTGCATAACCTGCTTATCAAACGTGGCGTTTGGATAGAGCAGATCAAGGTGAGCATAGCGAACCTTGTGGCGAACACGATAAACGTGGTCGATGCGATCATCTGGGCCAGTATCAAGAACCACATGAGGCAAAGGAATGGCGGAGAATACGATTGGGTTGAGCGCATCCCCCTCTTCAACCGCAAGAACACCTGTTCCAACTGCCAAGTCCATGAACGACTCATGCACTTCTTGGCCAAAGTTTGAGTTCTGAATAATGTCAAAGACGTATTCAGTCACCTCATCGAGCTCATTGTCTACTGCGTCACGCTCTTCAGGCGGGACTTCACTGCCTGAAATCAGATCGGCCCAGCGTGCAAAGTTTGGAACAATGCCGTGCTGCAAGCGGCTGGCAAATTCCTGCACGCCGACAACCGCAGTCTCATCAAAGATTTTATCATCTCGACGTTGACCCGCAGTCTCGGAGTAGAACGACTCACGTTGAGGCAGTGCATACTCATAGCACTCCTCAAACAACGGAACCCAGTTCTCACGAAAGGCTTTGGCCTTGTCGTAACTCTGGAGGTATTTCTTTGCGATTTGATCCATTAGTTAAACCGCTGCAAATAGCCCGCGCCGCCGCCTGAAGAGGTGAACAAAGAACGACGACCTTTGCCGCCACGCTTGCCCTGACGTTGAGTGCGAGCGCTCAACGCATTACTAATATCTTCGCGCTTTTCTGTCGCACGTTCCTCAACCGCCTCACGTTTTACAATGTCAGTTTCTACACGCTGCTCTGCTGCTGCTTGTTTTTCGGCCTGAGAAGGCCCTCCGCCAAAACACATAATGAATCTCCTTCTGGTTTCACACTGATACGCACAGAAAACCGAAGTCTTCAATGCACAAACTAGAGCCTAGACCAAAGGCTCGGCTTCTTTCGTTGCTTCGGGCCGCGAGTAAACACATCGAAGTCACGCTTGGCAACCGTTGGCTGCGCTGGCTTCTGACTATTCATCAAGGCTCGGCCCTCACCAGCACCCAAGAAGAGGTATTGAGCCGCATCGTGAATGTGAGAGAACATGTTTTTGTCTGGCTTGTCAGCATACCGCTCGCCAGAAACCTCCATACGCTTGTAAGCATAACCGCCCTCAAAGCCCTTGATCAACTGTTGGCAGCGAGGGTCGATCAGAAGCACAGGCTTGCCCTCAATCATCTTGGTAAGCTGCGAGCTTACCGCTTCAAGGCGTAGATCAACGGAGTTTGACGGGGCAGGGAAGGCTCGAAGGCCAGCGCCACGCAGGATATGGAAGGGCGTAGACTCATCGGTCTGCGCTCGGAAGTCACCAGCAGGGTCACCAATGATAATAGCCTCAGAGGCCGCAGAGAAACGTGTCGCAAGCTCATTTCTCAGCACCTCTGCGAAGCGCACGATCCCCATATCAATTGCTACGATCTCCGATTGCAAGAACCAACGGCCTCGAACCTTCTGGCCAAGCACGGCGGCAGGCGTAAGACCGAAGTCAACGCCCACATAGACTGGGTGTCCAGCCGCAATGGGTATCTCTTCTTTGGCAACGTGAACTTCTGGGGCAAACATTGGATACACTGGTTTGCCTTCCTGAATATGGCCAAGCCTATTCATCACATAGACGTCAATCCATGATTTGGTCTTACCGCGAATGAGGTTCGGGTAATAGCTCTTCATCATATTGGCTTGGTTCTCGGCGACTTTGCTCGGAACATAGTCCTGAATCTCGCCATCCTCGCCCTTAACCTCTGTCATGCCAGAAGGCTGCGTAAAGAACTCCCAGTTATCGGGCTTCACCAGCATCTTGGCCTGCTCACGAGGAATATGATCTGGCACTGGAACCTCGCCAGACATAATCGGCCACCAGTGATCCTCTTCAGGAGCGTTGGTATCCGCTATAACACCAGTCCAAGACGGGCCACCGTCACGCATAGAAGGATAACGACCCACACGCATGGTGCAGGCGTCAATGATGCTCTTTGGAATCTCACGAGCCTCGTTAATCCAGATGCCGGTAAGCTCAAGAGACAGAAGTTTCTTCACATCTTCAGGCCGATCAAGCGCAAGGAAGATAACCTCGAGCTCAATGTCGCCCTTCTTGATGTTGTGAGTGTATGGAACCGACCAAGTGAACTTGCCCCAGTCTGATTCAGGGAACCAGTCCAGCCAAGTCTTGATTGTTGTGGTGCGAAGCTGTGGGTTGGTGTTACGAATGATTGCCCATCGGCTTTTCCGCACCCCTTCTGCATTTGGCTTCTGCTCCAAGGCACGACGAAACACCTCGATGCAGCAACCAACAGACTTACCAGAGCCAACAGGGCCACGAATGCCACGGAAGAACGTGTCGTTCTTCATAAATGCTTTCAGCACCTCGCCATCTGGCTTGTATTTGAAGTCAACCATCTCGCTTCAGTAGGCTCTTCTTCTTTGGAAAGCCAGCCTTCATGTTGGCATAAGCCTTGTCACTGATCGTGGACTTTGACTTTGGACGACTGATGCCCTTCTTCTTGCGAGCATTGATGTTTGCGTAAAGACCCTTCTTCATAGGCTTTGTATCCCGCTATCAACGCCAACCTTGATCATTCGGGCGGCAACCTCTGGGCCAATCGCCTCAATGATCTTGTCGGCTTCGTAATCATTCACAAAGTCCTTCGGGTGATGCTTCATATGCACCACCTTCACGACCTGTCTAAGCGTATCTCGCTCACGCTGAGAAAGAGTATTGATAAAGCTCATGATTTATTCGCCCTCCGCAAGAGTGACTTCTCAAACTTGCGAATCTTCTTCGTGCGATTGTATTCCGCTTCGGTGACAACACGTTGCTTATTGCGCTCTTTCTCCAGATAATCTGTGGCCGCGTCTTCGCCTTTTGTTTCAGCAATCAACTTGCGCTGAATGCGGTGGCGAGCACGAAAGGCCTTGTCGTTCTGGGAAACCATGCGGTCATATCTGGCCTCCATGTTCTTTGTGGGCGAACTTCCTTTAGGCATATCTCAATCCCATGCTGTTGTGCGCTTGGCGCTTGGCTTTTTCTTCGCAGGCTTCTGCATAGAAGAAGAAGGTTTGGGTGTCTTCGGTTTCTCATTAACCCAAACCAAAGGCTTTGAGACAGGCGTTCGGGTCTTCCCGCTATATGTTGTGGCGCCAAGCTGGTGAGTTTCCCCATTCCATGCAGCACCACTGCTCTTCAATACCCACATTATGCTTTCTCCGCATTCTTGTTGCGTTTGATGGACCGATTCGCAGCCCTTGAAATCACACGAAGGTTCTTCTTCGAGTTGTTCTTTGGGTTGCCATCCTTGTGGTCTACATCTTTTCCGTCGCCACGAGAAGCCTTTCCAGACTTCTCCATCTCATACCGAGCCTTCTTGCGAGCACGGTTCGCAGCCATTCGAGACGGTGACTTGTCATACTTACCCTCGCCATTCGCGGAGTAATCTCTGACGTAATTCTTCCCGCTAGGCATCGGAGGCCATCTGCATCATAGGAGCCAGCAAAGAGCGCCGCTTAGAGCCAGTGCGAGCCTCACCATACTTCGGCCCCTCTCGCTTTACCTCCCCAGTCATGCTGAGAGAAGGAAGATCACCGAAGGTCGGCTTGATCTTCTGATATCTTTCTTCGGCACTCGGGCCGCTAGAACCACCACACATCTATTTATCCTTCGCCTTGTTTCTCTTGCTGATCGCTCGAGCCTTCGCCCTAGCATCAGCCTTGCTGCTTGCACCCCAAGCCTTCAAGCTGAGAAGAAGACGCGTGGGCTTGCCCTTCTCGTCACGCTCAGGCCCCTTCATCCCTGCCATCCTCGCCAAGAAGGATGCACGCCGTGGATTGTCTCCACTCTTAACAGGAGCCTTCAGAGTACCACCCTTGTAAGAGTCACGACCCTTCTGGTTCAATCCCCCGCTTGGGTTCTTGCCCGCCTTCCGCTGCCACGCTGGTGTCTTTGCCATATCCACTGCTCTTCATCTGCTGCTTTGCAATTCGTGTGTCAGACTTAACCGACTTCTCCGCAGGCTTACCATATCTATTCATGCCATTCTCCGCACTTTTGTGAACCAAAATAATTCTGGGGGGTTGATCGAGCTTGTAGGGGAAAAAATGTTTGTGAAGGACCACTTAACTCTACTAGGTCTGCGGTTTTCCCCCCACCCCCCTCTTGCACACTACCACAGGGGAAAGCTTTCCCGTGCAGCAGCGAACTAGCTCAGATCAATCGACACCCTAATATCACCAGCAACCTGCACCTGTGATCTATCTATAGGCTTATACCCAGCCCTATCCAGCAAGTCTTGGCTAGCCTGAAGCTGCACATACTCACTCTTAGCGCTCTGTGACAGCCTGCGTGTGGTATTCAGGGCTGCTACAGCACTAAGACCAAACTCCTCATTCATCCGCTGCATCAGGTATTGCTGCACGTGTGGTAACTTCAGTGATCTGTAAGCACTGACATATCCAGCCTTGCCCGCTGCGTATCCTGCTGGCTCTGCGGCCTGTGCTGGCTTCAGTCCTTCTGTTACCATTATATCAACCAAAGCCATCTGCTTGTCGGTTAACTTCTTCAAAGCTACGTTGCTCATTGTGTCTCCTTACTGACCCCCCTCTCCCTCTCTCCCCCCGTTCATAGCATCGTCTATATGCCCTGTGTCAACGCACAAAGACGTCTCTTCCTCTCATGGGTTCGTCCCTGTTGTTGGGCTGCTACAGAGCCACCTTTGGCGTCTCTTCCACAGGTCGAGTGAGCCCTTTGGTCTCCCTCTCCATGCAATGAGCCCTTTGGTCTCCCTGCATTTCCTTTCTTGGTTTAAGAGGGAAAGGGGTTAATTGGGCAACTAACACCATTACATAAAAAAGCACAAAGAAGAAGTGGTGAGCCACATGCTCGTATCGGTTGGGTGTCCCTCTCTTCATTGTCTGTCCCGCCTGTATCCAAGCACAATCTTCCCCTGTCCCTTCGGGCCATTCCTCGCGCAACAAGATTCTGCTTGCAACCGATACAACCATGTCGCTCATGAATGGGTGTAATCAAAGGATTATGCAGAAAGGATCAGAGATGACAGACAATCAAGAGAAAAGCCTGCTCTTCATAGTATTAGACATGATCAGGCTCTCAGAAGAAATAAGTGAAACACACGAAGAGCTTTCAGTAAAACTCAGCAACACATCACTTGAGCTCACAATGATGATGAAGAAAATCCTTGTAGAGACTAAGCGATAGCTTGGACTTGCCTGACACCCCCACAGGGGACCCCCGTCAGTCAATCGCCTCTGGCTCTACAGTGACCACCTCATAGCTTGCGCCTCCAGCGCTGGTTGCATCAACCACTGCGACCAGAACAATCGTTGCTTTCCTTGCTGAGAAAACAGAGTTCGAATGTCGCACCCTATACCCAATAAAAAGCTTTGTATCGCTGCACACTTGCAGTAATCTAAACCCACGCCACAAGGCGTTAACAAAACAGAGGAAGAAACAATGAAAAACCAAATCGCAAACGCTATCTCCGCACTTTCAAACGCTACACAAGTTCACCGCAACGGCGGCTGGACCCAGCAAGACACGCTTGCCTTTCACCGCACTAAGCTGATGGAAAAGATGCTCGATCAATTAAGCTGGAGCACACAACAGGCAGAAGAATATTCAGACAAGCAGCGCAGCCGAGTAATCACAGCACGCAGCCGCTTCAATGGTGACGAAATCAGCACCACCCAACTGCAAGCCGCAATCGCTGAGGCGCAGTCAGCATCGCTGAACGCGGAGATATTGGCCGACACTATGGCCGCACTGCAAGCTGATTATGCAGAAGAACACGGCGAACAATACACACCATATAATCGGCAGAAGCACAGCAACGTGCCGACACGCGGCGCAACCTCAGACATCCCTGCGGACATCGCCGCCCAGCTTGCAGCAATGGGACTGGAGGGCGAGACCGAGACAGTCGCAAACACCAACGGGATCGACACCCCAGACGAGCGCACAGCGTAAAACATCAGCGCCCCGCCAGTCAAACGGCGGGGCCACTCATTTAAACCCCTCAAAAATTTCTCCGCTCGCTTCGCTCGCTACGGCACAGGAAAGCATTGGCTATTCCTCCCTTCGGTCGGGCAATGCTTGCACAGGATAAATCACCAAGACAAACCCTAGCTCGACCACAACACGCAGTCAGGGGCTTCGCCCCCGACACCCCCAGCAGGGCCATGCTGCCCCTTGCATCCCTTGCCCGTCACCAAGCCAACAGGCCGAGCGCCAAAACTGGCAGCAAAGAACCTACGCTTCTCTTAATGATTACTACGGTGAGACTTTCCACAAATTTTTCACTGCTTTTCAAATGAAAACTGACAATCAAAATATCAGAAAGGAACGAATCAATGGGCGATTACAATGGCTGGACCAACAAAGAAACATGGCTGGTCAACCTATGGTACATGGATGATATGCCACATTACTTCGCAACAACTGATCAATATCATGTTGAACCCAACGAGCTTAAGGAATGCGTGACCAATGTATGCGAAGAATGTGAGCTACTATCACTAGAACTCAAAGCTGGATTGATTACTGACTTCCTGTCCAGCTCTTGGGCTCGAGTTAATTGGCATGAGCTCGCTGATCACCTCAACGAAACGCTAACAGCAATGGAAGAAAACAATGACAGTATCGAATTCTAAAGAGGAGAACACAATGACTGCACTCGAGAAGCTTATCCGTGAGAAAGCAAAGGAACAACTGCCTGACACTGAGTCAGCCAAGCGCTGGCTCGACAATAACTTTGTTGTGATCATGCCAACAAGAAAGGAAAGAACAAATGAAAATGACCCGACAGCACTTTGAATGGCTCGCAGATGAGGTTGCACCAACATTACCTTGGCCAACGCACATCGAAGTGCTAGCTGATAAGCTGGCTGCAACCAACCCTCGCTTTGATCGTGATAAGTTTGTTGCGCGAGCCGTTAAGAATTGGGAAGATAATTACAATCCCCCAGAAATTGATGACTTTATACCCGAGTTTCCAAAGGAGTATCGGAATGACAAAAGACAATCGCCCGTTCAACGGCGTGCTTGAAGACGCTGAAAACATTATCAACGGCGTTCGACAGGATCAGTATGGCAAACCAGAGGATTCGTTCGACAAGATCGCTGACTATTGGTCGGCATATCTTGAGCATCGAGTGTCACCACATGATGTTGCAATGATGATGATCTTGCTCAAGGTCGGGCGCATTCAGGAGAAGGCAACGCACGATACACTGGTTGACATTGCTGGTTACGCTGCAATCGGTAGCACCTTGCATTCTCAATAGGTTGACAGTGCTGCTGCAATGATGCAGTAAGGTCGGCATGAAATCATACATGCAAACCATAGAAGAAGCAGTGGCGGCATACAACGTGCCGCTTCTGCAAGCTTTCAAATCTGCTGGCATTCCAACGTCAACATACTACCGAACCATCCACGGTAAGACAGAGTTGAGGTTTGAGACAGCAAGAAAGGTGATGAAGGCCATTGAAAAACTTCACGCACTTG
>Ga0209555_10000828_pt1 | contig 25233 bp, 22 predicted proteins | sample SaaInl85LU_5_DNA_FD_184643 | JGI IMG/M metagenome (GOLD analysis project Ga0209555, IMG submission 184643) | Marine microbial communities from expanding oxygen minimum zones in the Saanich Inlet - ESP_85LU_5_DNA (SPAdes) (version 2) | ecosystem: Environmental > Aquatic > Marine > Intertidal... | reverse complement strand
TGGTATGTATCCGGCCCTCTTTTTGCTTTAGTAATGCTTAGCCTTACTATCTTCGGAAAGAACTTTGGTATGTCTTCTAACCTTAGAACCCTTTGCGCCATTGGTGGTGCAGGGAAAGTAGCTTCCTTTTTTAAGTTCGATTTTAAGGCACAAAAATGGAACTTAGTGGTGGTTTTAGGCGCAGTGATTGGTGGGTATATTGGAAGCCACTTTCTCCAAAACCAACCAGACATTGCCATAAGCGCGTCTACCATAGAAGCACTACAACAGATGGGTTTTCAGGATCCTGGAGCCAGTATATTGCCTCCTGAACTCTTTAGTCTAGACGCTATAAGCCAACCAAAAACGCTTATGATACTTATTCTTGGTGGCTTTTTAGTTGGTTTTGGCACCCGCTACGCGGGTGGCTGCACCTCTGGGCATGCGATCAGTGGGTTAAGCAACTTACAAATCCCATCCTTAGTGGCCGTGATTGGATTTTTCATCGGAGGCCTTATCATGACTCACTTTATTTTACCCTTATTATTCTAGACTATGAAATATATAAAATTTTTAAGCGTCGGTATATTTTTTGGAATTCTCCTAGTAAAGTCAGAAGCGGTTTCTTGGTTTAGAATATTTGAAATGTTTCGTTTCGAATCTTTTCATATGTATGGAATTATCGGAAGTGCCGTAGTACTTGGTGCTATTGGAATTGCGCTGATCAAAAAATTCAATCTCAAAGACCTCTCAGGTACACCCATTGCTATTCCTGATAAAGCTAAAAATTACACCTCAGCAATTATTGGAGGCTCCATTTTTGGTTTGGGATGGGCGCTAGCAGGTGCCTGCCCTGGCCCTATGTATGTTCTTGTTGGAACTGGATCTATAAGTATGCTTGTCGTGATTGGAGCCGCACTTCTAGGCACTTTTGTATATGGACTTCTAAGAGATAAATTACCTCATTAAAACCCATTAAGTACATAAAATAAAAAGCCCCTTTAAAGGGGCTTTTTATTTGTGTAATGAGTGAAATAATCACTACTATACAATCTCCGCCTGAATGCCCGCGTCTAAAATACCCTGACATTGCGGTTTTAACTTATCTACTGGTCCCGTTTTTACCGTGCACTTCCCTTTAAAATGAATAATAAGGGTGCATTGTTGGGCTTGTTCACTAGAATGTTTACAGACTCTAATCAGGGTGTTAATGACATGATCAAAGGTGTTCACCTCATCATTAAATACCACGAGCTCGTTGTCTTTTTGAACCGCCTCTAACGTATCTTGTGAAGATTCCTGTTGTTCCTTCATATCCCTAAAAATATAAAAAATCAAACAGATTTAAAAACAGCCGCTACCCAGTCATTCTTCTCTGTATGGCTTTGATATTCCATTCCTAAAGAAACGCATTTCTCTTTAATCATGCCTAAGTCTTGGTCGTAGAAACCACTTAAAAGAAGGTATCCGCCAGGGGCTATGTGATTCTTATAAGCGGCCATGTCGTTTAACAAAATATTTCTATTGATGTTGGCCAAAAATATATCGTAGGACTTTTCTTTTAAATCAGTAGAGGCTAAGAAAGAAACGTCTCCTTCATAGACCTTAATAAAAGGTACTTTATTTCTTTCTGTATTTTCTACGGCATTTAAATAACACCAGTGATCTATATCTACCGCGTCTACATCTGTAGCTCCCTTCATAGCCGCGAGAATAGCTAAAACTCCTGTGCCACTCCCCATGTCCATGACTTTCTTATCTTGACAATCTAGCTGTAAAATAGCACTGAGCATCATATGGGTAGTCTCATGGTGTCCTGTGCCAAAACTCATCTTTGGTTCAATGACAATGTCATAAGTCACCTCAGGAGCTTGGTGAAAAGGCGCTCTAACCACACAGTGATGGTCTACTTGAATGGGAGAAAAATTGGCCTCCCAATTGGCGTTCCAGTTTTCTTGAGGAATTTCCTTTATGGTATATGAAAAAGAAAAACCGTCATAATCATACACCGCTAAACCCTCCAATAAAGAAGGGCGCCAAAAAGCAGTATTAATATATGCGATCACTCCCGTAGAGGTTTCCTCAAAACTTTCAAATCCCAAAGACCCTAATTCCGCTATGAGCAAATCAGATGCGGGCTGTAATGGAGTCACTTCAAAGTGACAAGCAGTGTAGTCTAGTGTCATATTTAGTTAAAAGCGTTCACAATGGCTGCAAAATCTGTTGCAACGAGTGCTGCTCCTCCAATAAGACCACCATCTACATCTGGCTTAGAAAAAATCTCTACAGCATTGGCTGGTTTCACACTTCCACCGTACAGTATAGAAACTTCTTGTGCAATTGATTCACTGAATGCCGCGGCTATGGTCTTTCTAATAAAATGGTGCATTTCTTGCGCTTGCTCTGCAGAGGCAGTCTCCCCAGTTCCTATGGCCCAAACAGGCTCGTATGCTAAAATGATTTGTGACCAAGCAGTTTCGGGCAAACTGAATAAGGCATTTTTTAACTGGTGCTCCACTACATTGAAGTGATTGCCTGATTTTCTATCTGCCAATTCCTCACCAAAACAAAACATGACTTGTAATCCTTTGTCAATGGCTTGTTTTGTTTTCTTTTCTAAAATAGCATCTGTCTCTCCAAAATAGCTTCTGCGTTCAGAATGACCCAAAATAACTGTTTTAATTCCCACCGCTGTGAGCATGTCTGCAGAGATCTCTCCGGTATAAGCACCCGAATCTGCGAAATGCATATTTTGGGCAATCACTTCTATAGGAGTGGTGGCTGCAGTATCTAAGGCTGACGTTAAGTTTACAAAGGTCGGTGCCACCATCACAGAAACGTCAGACGCTAATGTCAATCCTTTCAAGTCTTCTATTAAAAGCTGGGTAGCCTTTAAATCATTGTTCATTTTCCAGTTTCCGGCTACAATTTTCTTTCTCATAAGTATATTAATTGGTTGTATTGAATTCTAATAATTCAAAATCATTATAATGTCTTTTTTGGGTAATGGTGCCATGTTCCACCACTAAAATGGCAGGATTGGATCGCACGATTGTTTTGAGCGTGGTCTGATCTGTGAAATAAAAATCAAACCCCAGTCCATATTTCTCTATCACTTCTGCTGCCTGTGCTTTTGAAGAGGCAGACATGCCTATGACTTCATAACCAGCCTGGTGTGCTTTTAAGGTAGCTTGAGCCACTTTTTCAAACGCTTGGGGATTGCTTTTGGCTAAATCATAGGCCACAACCATCACCAGCTTAGGCACCATCATTAAAGACTCTGTCTGATCTACCCCTTCCTGCTCTATAGTAAAATCATGGATAGGAGGCACATAGCCCTCTTGAATTTTTTCTGTGGTAACTCTTAAAAAGGTACCGTCTACATTGGGATATTCTTTTTGGGTGGTAATGACTTTTTCTTCTCCGTTTACCTCAAAAACCCATCGATATTCATAAATAGATTGTGGTGCCCCCTTTGGAATAGTCATGCCTGCTGGAATATTAGCGCCAATCTTATAAGGTCTAAAGTCTATTGCCGGCAAGTGTTGCAACACCCAAAAACCAAAAGAAACAGCCGCCACAAAACTCAAAAACACTACAGCTTTGGTTAAGGTCTTAGGCAGGAAACTGTTTAGATGTTTCTTTCCTCTAAAAAGAATTAATATGAGTACCAATAAAATGACATCTTTGGTAAAAGACTCCCATGGAGTGAGCTTTATGGCGTCGCCAAAACAACCACAATCCGTTACCTTATTAAAATAGGCAGAGTAAAAAGTTAAAAAAGTGAAGAAAACAATCATGGAGAGCAAACTCCATAAGGTGAATTTCAATTGATAGCCCACTATCAAAAATATCCCTAAGAGTACTTCAAATACCACTACAAAAAAAGCGATCGCCAATGCAAAAGGGATTAGAACAGGAAGGTCTAAGACTCCTTGACTAAAATACTCTTCTAACTTAAAAGAAAAACCTACTGGATCATTGAGCTTTATAAAGCCACTGACTACAAATAAAACCCCCACCAGGATTCTAGATAAATGCGTAATGTATTTCATAGATTGTTCTATTAAGATTCTAAATGAATCAATGCAAAGACCGCGTAATTGAGCATGTCTTGATAATTCGCATCTATTCCTTCACTCACTAAGGTTTTTCCTTGATTGTCTTCTATTTGCTTCACCCTTAGTAATTTTTGCAAGATAAGATCAGTCAGGGAACTCACTCTCATGTCTCTCCAAGCTTCCCCATAATCATGGTTCTTGGCTTCCATAAGTGATTTTGTAATGGTTACTTGCTTATCGTAGGCTTCTAAAGCTTGAGAAACGTCCATATCCGGTTGTTCCACAGCTCCTAATTCCATCTGAACTAAGGCCATAACGGAATAGTTTATAATCCCTATAAATTCAGACACTTCTCCCTCAGCAACTTTCTGCTCTGTATTTTGCTGAAGCCCTCTAATTCTTTGTGCTTTAATAAAAATCTGATCGGTAAGAGATGGAAGTCTTAAAATACGCCATGCAGCACCATAGTCTGACATCTTTTTCTCGAAAAGATTTCTACACATTCTAATCACTGCATTATATTGATCCGAAGTATTGGCCATGTCTTTAGTTAATTTGCGTAAATTTCGCATAAATAATTAAACCCAACAACCCTATCCCTTTGAATCTTAAGATCTCATGATAAAAAAAACAAATTCTACACCTACTGTTCCTTTTTCATTGAATTGCAAGGGAGATTTAATCTTTTTGGACACACCCCAAATAATGGGCGTACTCAATATTACTCCAGATTCTTTTTACGACGGAGGGCGCTACAAAGCAGAAGACCAAGTGCTAGCACAAGTAGAAAAAATGACAAAAGAGGGCGCTACTTTTATAGATATTGGTGCATACAGTTCAAGACCAGGAGCAGCAGAGGTGTCTGAAGAGGAAGAGGCAAAAAGACTCTACCCAATGCTCCAGGCTATTTTAAAACGGTTTCCTGAGGGGCTCTTATCTATAGATACCTTTAGAAGTAGCATAGCAAAAAACGCCATTGAAATGGGTGCTGCCTTAATCAATGATATCTCTGCAGGAGAACTAGACCCTGAAATGATCCCAACCGTGGGGAAACTTGGAGTGCCCTATATCATGATGCATATGAGAAGTACGCCAAAAGACATGCAAGAGCACACCCAATACGAGCACTTATTACAAGAAATTATCAGCTATTTTTCAGAGAAAATAGACAGGGCTAAAAAACACAATATCACAGATATTATTATAGATCCTGGATATGGATTTGCCAAAACCACCCAACAAAATTTTGAATTACTCAGGGAGAGTGTGTTGTTAAATACTTTTGGAGTACCCGTCTTAACAGGAGTGAGCAGGAAATCTATGATTTACAAAACATTGAATACAACTGCACAAGACGCGCTTAACGGCACAACTGCCCTACACATGCAAGCGCTCATTAATGGAAGTAGTATCTTGAGAGTACATGATGTGGCGGCTGCTAAAGAGTGCGTTCTTTTGTACGAAGCCCTTCAAAATGCTTAAAAAACAATACATCGCTAGGCTATTTATAGTCTAATTAGCTATTTTTACAAAAAAGAACCTATTGGAATTTTTCAATTTTCTTGAATTTAAAATCACTGACGCCATAGATATTCTATTGGTGGCCTTGCTACTTTTTTATATTTATAAATTGGTCAGAGGCACAGTGGCTATCAATATTTTTATTGGAATTGTGATGGTGTGGGGGCTTTGGAAACTCACAGAGTTATTAGAAATTAAAATGATTTCAAATATTATTGGAGGGTTCATGAATATTGGCCTTATTGCGCTGATTATTGTTTTCCAACAAGAGATTAGGAAGTTTTTACTCATGTTAGGATCTACTAATTTCGCTAACAAACGCGCTTACTTAAAACACTTTAAATTTTTAAAGCAAGACCTTCAACCTCTGGAAACAGATATTAAAGCAGTTATTGCAGCGCTGGAAAAAATGAGTCAAACTAAAACAGGCGCCTTATTGGTTTTTGAGAAAAACAATTCTTTGGATTTTGTGAGACAATCTGGAGACCGAATGAATATTGAATTGAGCCAACCTATTATTGAAAGTATTTTTTATAAGAATAGCCCACTTCACGACGGAGCAGCGATAATAGAAAATAATTATATTGTAGCGACGCGTGCCATTCTACCCGTTTCTGATGAAAGAACTATTCCACTTAGATTTGGTCTTAGACATAGAGCAGCAGTAGGAATCACCGAAAAAACCGATGCTTTAGCATTGGTCGTATCTGAAGAGACAGGAGCCATCTCTTATATTAAAAACGGTGGGTTTATATTATTCAAGGACAGTATTGAATTAGAACAACTGCTCCGTACAGACCTGAGCCAATAGGTTTAAATAAAGATACATTTATGAGTGCCCGCCACAAACAATAGGCTTGTCCTAAAGTAGGGTCACATTACAGCTATTCCCCAACAGCTACGGTTAAAAACTGGGCCTCGTAAAGGTTTTTATAATAGCCTCCTTTTTTGAGTAATGCCTCATGCGTACCTTGCTCCACAATCCTTCCTGACTCCATGACGAGAATGTTAGACGCCTGTTTAATAGTAGCCAACCTGTGCGCAATTACAATGGAAGTCCTACCTTTTGTAATGGTATCTGTAGCTTTTTGAATGAGCTGTTCTGAGGCACTGTCTATAGAAGAAGTGGCCTCGTCCAATACTAAAATTGATGGTTTAGTTACATATGCCCTAAGAAAAGCTATTAACTGTCTTTGACCACTCGAAAGCATTCCCCCACGCTCTTTTACATTAAACTGATACCCTCCTGGCAAGCTCGTAATAAAATCGTGTACACCAATTTCTTTGGCAGCAGCTTCTATTTCGGAAATACTAATTTCAGGATTTCCTAATGAAATATTATTTTCAATAGTGTCAGCAAAGAGAAAAACATCCTGTAAAACTACAGCTATATGACTTCTAAGTCCAGCTAATGACAAGTCGCTAATACTATGGCTGTCAATTGAAATACGACCAGATTGAATCCCGTAAAAACGGTTTAGCAAATTAATAATGGTAGACTTACCAGCTCCAGTTGCCCCAACTATAGCGAGGGTTTCTCCTTTAGAAACTTTAAAAGAAATCCCTTTGAGTACAGGTTCATCTGGTAAATAACCAAAAACTACTTTTTCAAAGGCAATATCTCCCTCTATTTGAGGTAAATCAATATGCCCCCCTGTTTCAGTTTGGTCTTGGGTATCTAAAATTTTAAAAACCCTTGCAGCAGCCACCATACCCATTTGCAAAGTGTTGAACTTGTCTGCTATTTGTCTGAGCGGCCTGAAAAGCATCTCTGACAGTAAAATAAAGGTAAATATAGTACCGTATTCATTGGCGCTAATACCAGAAATATTTTGAAGTCCACCATACCAAACAATCATTCCTATAGTAATGGAAGAGACAATATCTGCTACTGGGAAAAAAACAGAGTTATACCACACGGTTTTTAACCAAGCCTTGGTGTGTTTCTCATTAATTTCCTCAAATGCTTTTTTTTCTGCAGCTGCCCTATTGAAGAGCTGAACTACTTTCATACCTGAAATACGTTCTTGAACAAATGAATTTAGTTGCGCAACCTGAGCCCTCACCTCGGTAAAAGCGCCTTTCATGGCTCTTTGAAACAATCTTGTGGCATATAATATAATGGGTAGAACAGCAAAAACAATTAGAGATAGCCTCCAATTCAAATAGAGCATGACTCCACCAACCACAAACATTTTAAGTAAATCTGACACAATAACAAAAAAGCCTTGCGAAAAGATCTCCCCTATTCGTTGCATATCTGCCACAGCTCTGGTGACCAATATACCAATGGAAGATTTGTCAAAATAAGCCATTTTAAAATGGGTCATATGGTGAAAGAGCTTCACCCTTACATCTCTGATCACCGACTCTCCCAACCAATTGGCAAAATAGTTAAAAATGAGTTGGCTAGTTACCTCTCCAATTAAGACGGCTAGTAAAATAAGGGTTAGATTTAGGAGCTTTTGGGCATCGGCCATTTTAATGGCCTCATCTACCAAAACCCCTACCAAAACTGGCCTTAACACCGCAAATGCAGAGAGTATTATTGCTGTAAAAGCTACTCCATAAAAGGTAAACGCATAGGGATTGGTGTATTGCAACAATCGCCTAAACAGTTTTTTGTCGAACGCTTTGCCGCTTTCTTTAAGATCAGACATAAATGTTTTCTGGATAATTTATCTGGGTTAAATATAAGCCTTTCGCCGGAACAGAGGGTCCTGCCTTACTCCTGGACTTGGAGGCTAAAAGTGCTGGAATATCTGTCACTGGGCGCTTGCCTGTACCAATTTCTAAAAGAGTCCCCACAACTGCACGAACCATATTTCGCAAAAATCTGTTGGCGGTAATGGTGAAAACTAATTGATCTTTTGTAGCTACCCACTTTGCGTGGGATATGTCACAAATGTACGTATGCACATCTGAATTGGACTTTGAAAAGCACTCAAAATCTTTTTCCCCCAATAGCATCTGAGCCGCGGTATTCATTGCATGAATATCTATGGGATGAAAAACATAATGGGCCCCATGATGTTGAAAGGGATCCTTGCGATTCACCACTATATACTCATAAGTCCTGCTGGTTGCCGTAAAACGGGCATGGGTATCTTGGGTAACGGCTACTATTTGGTCTATTGAAATATCTTCTGGAAGAAAGGCGTTCAGCCTGTCTGTAATAATTAGTGGGTCAAAATCTATTTCAGTGTCAAAGTGAGCGACCATTTTTTTAGCATGTACGCCAGCATCTGTTCTCCCAGCACCCATTAATTCTACTGGTAAAGCTAATAACATTGAAAGTGAATATTCCAATTTTTCTTGCACACTGGAGGCATTCGGTTGCTTTTGCCAACCGTGATAGTGTGTTCCTAGATATGAAAAGTGTACAAAATATCTCAATGCAATCTCTTACTTTTGTGTGCAAAGATACCGTATAGACACTTGAATTTACTTTAAATGAAAAAAATTTTACTGCTTTCAGATACCCATTCCCATATAGACGAGAGAATATTACATTTTGTATCTGAGGCAGACGAGGTGTGGCACGCTGGGGACATTGGAGACTTAGCGGTAACAGATGCTATAGCTGCTTTAAAACCCCTCAAGGCAGTTTATGGAAATATAGACGATCACAAAGCCAGAAGTAGCTTTCCGCTAGATTTAAAATTTGATTGCGAGGGTATGAAAGTGTGGATCACCCATATTGGTGGTTACCCCGGTAAATACAACCAACGCATTAGGGAAGAAATAAAGCAAAATCCTCCTCAAATTTTTATTGCTGGTCACTCTCATATCTTGAAAGTACAATGGGATAAATCCATACAATGCATGCATCTCAATCCCGGAGCTTGTGGCGTTTCTGGTTTTCATCAAATGAGAACCATGCTGCGATTTTCTATAGACAAGGGTTCTTTAAAAGATTTGGAAGTCATTGAATTGGGCTTGAGGGGAAAAAAGCCATAAAAAAACCCGGGTAACAAGCCCGGGTTTTACGCACTAATACTACTAAGATGTTAGGTTTAACGTAAACGATCGACAGATTTTACGAGATCTTCGTCCTTTTTAATGGCTTTATTGGCCACAGATAAAAAAACGATAGAAATAATAGGAACAAACATCCCAATACCCTTCTCAGAAAGAACACTTTCTCCAGATAAATTTAGCCATCGGTAAACGAAAAATCCTAGTAAAAAAAAGTTTAATATGATGTTTAATCGGTTCATTACAAACTGATTAATTCTCTTTTTATAGGAAAAAACACTTATGAAAGTAAGTGTTGCAAATATAATGAACGTGCCTTTGTTTAAAGCGTTTGCTAAGGTAAAGATAGTATTTTCCTCCACTTCAGCAACGATATTAACGAAAAAAATAGCGCATAAATTTACTGCTGCTACAATTAATAAATAAAGTGATTGTATTCTTTGTATCATAGGTGTTGGTTTCTTCTACTGGCACAAAAATAACGGTCTTTTTCAAGATTTAAAGAGAATATTAATTTTTATTTGTATTATTGTATGGTGATTCTGTAAAAGAGGAAATCACACTTACCCCAGGGAAGTTCTTTTTCCCATTTTCAAGTTATTTACAACAAATTACTTATCTCAAGTATCCACCTATTTTATATCATTGAATGTTTGAAATTTCGAAACTAAAAACCATGAAGCTTCCAGAGCTTCAGGAAATTGCAAAAGGATTAAAGGTTCCTAAGTTTAAAACTTTAAAAAAATTAGATTTAGTATATCAGATTTTAGATCTTCAGGCTACCGATCCCAAAGCTGTTGTTGCTGCTGCAACGCCAGTTTTAGAGGGAAAATCAGAAGCAGTTAGTACTAAAAAAACCTCTGAAGAAACGAGTGAAATTACTGAGGAAATTACTAAAGATGTTCCTTTAAAAGCAGCGGAAGCTAGAAGAAAACCTAACCCCAGACCTAGAAAGTCTAGAGAAGCAGACAGCCCATCTACTAGAAATGAAGCGGACGCTCCTTCTGCCAATAACACAGAAACTCCCTCTAGAAAAACAGCATCTCCCACTAGGCCGGAAAGAACAAAACCAGAGAGCACCCCAAACAAAAAGTCGCCAGAAGGAGAAGAACAAAATAACGGGAGGGTACAAAACAACCGTCCTAATAGAAGGCCTGAAAATAAGCAAAACAATAGAGACACAAGGTCTACTGAAAAATCTACGGAGCAAAGGAACCATCCACAGCACGCCCCCAAGCAACAAAACAGGAAAAATCCGAATCAAAACCGTCCTGAGAAAAACTTTAATTATGACAAAGAATTAAAGAATAGATACAAAGATCCAGACTACGAATTTGACAGTATCATTGCCTCAGAAGGGGTCTTAGATATTATGCAAGATGGTTATGGTTTCTTGAGATCTTCTGATTACAACTACCTATCTTCTCCAGATGATATTTATGTGTCCCAATCTCAGATTAGACTTTTTGGATTAAAACCAGGAGATACCGTATTGGGAGAAGTGAGACCTCCTAAAGAAGGAGAAAAGTATTTCCCACTTATTAAAGTAAATAAAATTAATGGTCAGGACCCACAAGTCGTTAGGGACCGAGTGGCTTTTGAGCACTTAACCCCTTTATTTCCAGAAGAAAAATTCAAACTATCTGAAAGACAGAGTAATATATCTAACCGAATTATTGATTTATTTTGCCCTATTGGTAAAGGTCAAAGAGGAATGATTGTAGCCCAGCCTAAGACAGGTAAGACTATGCTTCTTAAAGACATTGCTAACGGAATTGCAGCCAATCATCCTGAGGTGTACCAACTTATTCTTCTGATAGACGAACGTCCAGAGGAGGTTACGGACATGCAACGAAATGTAAAAGGGGAGGTCATTGCCTCTACTTTTGACAAGGAAGCTACAGAACATGTAAGAGTCGCTAATATTGTTTTGGAAAAAGCCAAGAGATTGGTAGAATGTGGTCATGACGTGGTCATTCTTTTAGATTCCATTACCCGATTGGCTAGAGCCTACAACACCGTTCAACCTGCCTCTGGTAAGGTACTGAGTGGAGGGGTAGACGCCAACGCATTGCACAAGCCAAAAAGATTCTTTGGAGCTGCAAGAAACATTGAAAACGGCGGTTCTTTAACCATTATAGCTACTGCACTTACAGAAACAGGGTCTAAAATGGACGAGGTCATTTTTGAAGAGTTCAAAGGAACTGGAAACATGGAGCTGCAATTAGATAGAAAAATTTCTAACAGAAGAATATTCCCAGCCATTGACCTTACTTCTTCTAGTACGCGTAGAGACGATCTTTTATTAGACGAACAAACCGTACAACGCATGTGGATTATGCGTAAATACCTTGCAGATATGAACCCTGTGGAAGCCATGGAGTTTATAGAGCAACGCTTTAAGCAAACGAAAAACAATGAGGAATTCTTATTGACTATGAATCAATAATCACTTCTGATAAATATATTAAAACGCCGCGGAGAAATCCGCGGCGTTTTTTTTGTGGCATTAGCCACTATTCGCTGCTGTTAATTAGGGCACAAAAAAAGCCTGTGGTATTGAAAAATACCACAGGCGTATCAGGTTAAACGAGTAAGAATCTCTACTTAAAGAGTCGCTACTTGTTTGGTTAATTTACTCTTCAAGTTAGAAGCTTTGTTAGAGTGAATGATGTTGCGTTTTGCCAACTTATCAATCATAGAGATCACAGATGGAAGCATCTCTAAAGCTGCTTTCTTATCTTCTTCTAAACGTAATTTCTTAAGGGCGTTACGCATGGTCTTGTGCTGGTACTTGTTACGTAAACGCACCGCCTCGTTTCTTCTAATTCTCTTTAATGCAGACTTGTGATTAGCCATAGTTTTAATTTGTAATTGTTATGAATGTTACCATTCGCTTTTGTAGTCCGTAGGGGAATCGAACCCCTGTTACCAGGATGAAAACCTGGCGTCCTAACCCCTAGACGAACGGACCGTTTTTGCAGCATATGCTGCGGGATAAATTTTGTAGTCCGTAGGGGAATCGAACCCCTGTTACCAGGATGAAAACCTGGCGTCCTAACCCCTAGACGAACGGACCATTACTTTACGCAATTGCGGATGCAAAAATACAACTATTTTTCACTATTGCAAGAGCCAACTACAATTTTTTCTTTTTTTAATAGGCCTTAGCAAATAAGACCCTTTTAGAAGAGGGCTTACCGGTAAGAATACACAACCCTTGCTCCTCTTTTGCATCTATAGGAATACACCTAATTGAAGCTTTAGTGTCGTCTTTTATCTTTGCTTCCGTCGCTATAGTTCCATCCCAATGTGCAGAGACAAAACCACCCTTTTCGTCAAGTACCTTTTTAAAATCTTCATAAGTGTCTACAGGAGTAATATGGGTGTCTCTAAATTCAAGGGCACGTTGGTATAGATTATCTTGAATAACGACTAACAACTGCTCTATATGGTGTACAACCTGGTCAGACGCGACGGTTTCCTTTGTAAGGGTGTCTCTTCTAGCAACTTCAAAGGTATTGTTGTCTAAATCTCTTTGCCCAATAGCCAAACGAACAGGAACTCCCTTGAGTTCATATTCATTAAATTTAAATCCTGGTTTATGGGTGTCTCTTTGGTCAAATTTTACTGAAATTCCCTTAGACTTGAGTTCTTTTACCAATGGTGCTACTTTTTCAGCAATAGCGTCTAATTGGTCTATCCCTTTATATATAGGTACAATTACTACTTGTATGGGGGCTAATTTTGGAGGCAGGACCAATCCGTTATCGTCTGAATGGGTCATAATAAGTGCACCCATTAGTCGGGTAGACACTCCCCATGAAGTGGCCCACACATGCTCTTGTTTTCCTTCTTTACTTGCGTAGGTTACATCAAAAGCCTTGGCAAAGTTTTGTCCCAGAAAGTGTGACGTTCCTGCCTGTAATGCTTTTCCGTCTTGCATCATGGCTTCTATACAATAGGTTTCTAAGGCACCTGCAAAACGCTCAGATTCTGTTTTTAGTCCTTTAATCACAGGAACCGCCATAAATTCTTGTGCAAATGTAGCATATACCTCCATCATTTGCTCAGCCTCTGCTACGGCCTCTTCTTTGGTAGCATGGGCCGTATGCCCTTCCTGCCATAAGAACTCTGCTGTCCTTAAAAACAGGCGAGTTCTCATTTCCCAACGCACCACATTGGCCCATTGATTAATAAGCAATGGAAGGTCTCTATAAGACTGTATCCATTTTCTATAGGTGTCCCAAATAATAGTTTCTGAAGTAGGCCTAACAATAAGCTCCTCCTCCAACTTGGCGTCTGGATCTACCACTACCCCGCTACCATCCTCAGCATTTTTAAGCCTGTAATGAGTCACTACAGCACACTCCTTGGCAAAACCATCTACATGACTGGCTTCTTTACTGAAATAAGATTTTGGAATAAACAGGGGGAAATAGGCGTTTTCATGACCAGTTTCCTTGAACATATGATCTAGCGCTGCCTGCATTTTCTCCCAAATAGCATATCCATATGGTTTTATGACCATACAGCCTCTGACACCAGAATTCTCTGCAAGGTCTGCTTTTCCTACTAATTCGTTATACCACTTAGAGTAGTCTTCGCTTCTTTTGGTTAAATTTTTACTCATAACTTAGAGTTTGGCACAAATCTTGTAATTTAGCCTATAGTTAGTATCTCATTCTCAGTACTACGCCTTTTCGAGGCCATTTTATTTGTCTAGCACTGTGGCACAAAACTAACTATTTTTAAAGAGCATCACAATTAAATTATAGCCATATGAAAACACAAACACTTACTTCCAGTTTTAGATCTTTAGGATTACTAATAACAGCAAGCTTGTTTTTAACTTCATGTGGAAGTTTTACCCAAGCTTCATTTTACGCACAAGATGGGATTTATAGCAGTTCCAATGGTACAGTAAGAACCGTAGCTGCTTCTAAAACACCAGTTCAGGTAGTGAACCAAAACCCCAATGAATTTGGATCTTATTTTTCAGATCGCGCCAATACTTATGCCTCATTATTAGAAGAAGATAATTTTACTTCTGCAGACCAGTATAGCTCATCTGATCAGTATAATGATGACCAGTACGTAGACCAAAACGGTCAAACATACAGACCTCAAAACAATCAAGTTTCTTCGGGTCAAAATAATGCACAAGCTGGTTGGGGAAGTAGTCCATCTGTTGTAACTATTCAGGTTCACAACAACCCTTGGTTCGATCAATTTTATGGTGGGGGACCTTTTTTTGGGAATATGGCCATTGGACCTATGGCTATGAATGGATTTGGATTCAGCCCTTGGAGAAATTGGAGATTTAACCAATGGGGATGGGGAAACAACGCCTGGGGAATGAACCCATGGGGATTTGATCAATGGGGTTGGGGCTTTAATAACTGGGGTGGAAACCCTTGGGGCTGGGGCTTTAACTATTGGAACAATATGGGCTGGAACAGTTGGAATAGATGGGGATGGAATAGCTGGGGCTTCCAAAATCCAGTGGCTTTTTACGGACCATACAATTATGCTAGAGTCAATAGGTTTGGAAGAAATAACCGATTTAATAGAAGTCCATATAGAACAAACGTTGCAGTAAATGCGACACGAAGAGGAAAAAGTAACCAAACTCAAAGAAGAAATAGCAGCTATGCGCTTAGAAAAAATACATTAAGCGTGAGTGGGCTCAGGAATTACCTCAGAACCAGCGACAATACAAGGGTAGTGGACGCTTACAGAAACAATAACAGGGCTGTAGATGGAATAATAACTTCCAACAACACTCTAAGGTCTAACAACGGACTTAGAAACAATATTGGACAAACAACTTCTAACACAAGAACTGTGTCCTCTAATGGAAATACGAGAATGGTGTCTTCCAATAATTTGTCTAATAACCTGAGAAATCGGACTTACAATACTTCTAACGCAATAAGAAACAACAGTTTAGTTAGAACACCCCGTGCAACTAGAAGCACTTCTGTAAGAAGCAATCAGAGTCCAAACACTCAATTGTACAGAAATTTAGCCCCTAGAACGAGTAATCTTAACAACAGCGCTATAAGAAGTAGCGGTAGTAATAGTGTTAGAAATGTGAGTCCTATTAGAAGGAGCAGTAACATACAAAGCACTCCTGTTAACAGGTCCAGCATTCAACGCTCGAGCAACAACACTCCCGCTGTAAGATCCTCTAATAGCGTAAGAAGCAGTGGTAGTGTGCGGTCTAGTTCTTCAAGCAGGTCTTCTTCTAGTAGCAAATCTAGCGGAAGAAGAAATTAATTAGCAATTCAATGAGAAAAATATTATTAGGAGTCATTTTGACTTCGGGTTTATTCACTTATGGGCAACAAATTCAGGACCTTCCTTTGTTTGGCTTAGAACAAAGAACAGGAACAGCAAGATTTCAAGCCATGGCGGGTGCTTTTGGAGCCCTAGGAGGAGATTTTTCTGCGCTTGCCATTAATCCTGCAGGTGCTGCCGTATTCAAACACAGCCAAATGGGCTTTGGACTCTCTTATTTTCAGACAAAAAACAATACCCAGTTGAACGTAACAAATACCCAAGCCAATAAAGGCCATTTAGGGTTCAATCAAGCGGGAATTGTTTTTGTGTACAACAACAGTCAAAACAGTCCATGGAAAAAAATCAGTTTTGCGCTAAACTCAGACAATAGCAACCAATACAAATCGAGGATAAATGCGAAAGGAAACACCCCAAATGGTTTGGACCAGTACTTTCTTCAATACGCCAATGGCATTCCTTTTGGGGATATTTTAAAATTAGACGGTGAACTATTAGAAGAAGCCTATCTCAATATTGGCGCAGAAATTGGATATGACGCACAACAGGCCTTTTTAGGGTATTACAGTGGTGTTTTGGACCCTACTGAATTAGACAATAATAGCATCAGTAGTTATGTGTCTAATGCCCGCTACCAACAAGTACGCCAGAACCATCAGATTCAAACCAAAGGGAGAAATAGCAAATTTGTCGCTACCACAGCAGCACAATACAAAGACTTCTTGTTTTTAGGTGCTGGACTTGAATTTCAAAGCTTGGTTTATGAAAAACAAGGAAGAATAAATGAAGATGGATACAGTGCTAATAGTCCCATACAATACATAGATTTTGACAATTTTATTAGAACAGACGGTAATGGAGTTGCCCTAAGTCTAGGCGCCATAGCCAAAGTCTCACAAATTCTGAGACTTGGAGTGAGTTACAGAACCCCCACCTGGTATACCATATCCGAAAAAACACACCAACAAATTGGGAGTAATCTAGAAGATGTAGATATTGAATTCATTGACCAAAACCAGATTAATCTATTTGAAGATTACAGAACAACAATCCCCTCAAAAATAACACTGAGCGGCGCTTTGGTATTTGGTAAGATCGGTTTACTCAGCGTTGATTATAGCCAGCAAGATTTTTCTACTGCACGGTTTAGACCCCTTAGAGACCCTTACTTCAGTGAGCTGAACAATGCCGCCAGCAATAGTCTTGGCACAGTCAATAGTTTAAACATTGGCGGAGAATTTAATCTTTCAAGATGGTCGCTTAGAATGGGGTATAGCACACAAAATAGTCCTTTTACAAACAACACCGCCAACACCACAAACACCAGCGCTGGATTGGGATGGATTTTTAATGGAGGTAGAATTGATTTTGCCTTTAGCCAATGGAAACAAAATCAGTCATTTTATGCTTTAAACTATCCAGGAGGCACTCCTTTTCAAATGGAAACAACTAGAAATATTGCCAGTATGACCTACACCCTTTTCTTCTAAACCAAAAAAGCTATAAATCCCGGTAGAATTGCCCTATATTTGCAGTAGAAACGTACTACATTTAGAATGAAAATAGACCAAAACGCTATGGAGGCTCAAGAAGAACTTTCTTTGGACCACCTGTCTGCAGCAGAAGATACTCCGCTACGATCAGACGCCTTTGACCTCTCTAACGAGGACAAAATTGAACGTATTAAAGGCCATGTAACAGCCATTCTAGACACATTAGGTCTAGACCTCACAGACGACAGTTTAAAAGGCACTCCTAATAGGGTGGCTAAAATGTTTGTGAATGAAATTTTTGGTGGTTTACATCCAAACAAAAGACCAAAAGCGTCTACTTTTAGCAATAAATACAAGTACGGAGAAATGCTTGTAGAAAAAAATATTACCCTCTACTCCACCTGTGAGCATCACTTACTCCCTATTGTTGGGAAAGCACATGTGGCATATATATCAAAAGGGACTGTAGTGGGATTGTCAAAAATGAATCGGATTGTAGATTATTTTGCCAAAAGACCCCAAGTTCAAGAACGTTTGACCATACAGATTGTCAGGGAATTACAAAAAGTGTTAGGAACACAAGATGTGGCTTGCGTCATAGATGCAAAACATCTTTGCGTAAACTCTAGGGGTATTAGGGACATAGATTCTAGTACCGTTACAGCAGAGTACGGAGGCGCTTTTAAAGAAGCTGCCACCAGAAAAGAATTTATAAATTTTCTCAACCTTCCGGTTAATTTCTAGATCAAAAGAACATGCCTGTATCACAAAATAATACCTTAAAAATATACAATTCCCTCAGTGGAAAGAAAGAAGTATTTACCCCTATTACACCGGGTTATGTAGGTATGTATGTATGTGGACCAACTGTTTACTCTCAAGTACACCTTGGAAATTGCAGAACCTTCATGTCTTTTGACATGATCTTTAGATACCTCAAACATTTAGGCTACAAAGTGAGGTATGTCAGAAATATCACAGATGCAGGACACTTAGAAAATGACGCAGAAGAAGGAGAAGACAAAATTGCAAAGAAGGCCCGATTAGAGCAGATTGAACCTATGGAAGTGGTGCAAAAATACACCGTTGACTTTCATAACATCTTGACTCAATTCAACCTATTACCTCCCAGTATTGAACCTACCGCAACCGGACATATCATTGAACAAATTCAAATTATAGATGAAATTATAGCGAAAGGCTATGCGTATCATGTCAATGGTTCTGTTTACTTTGACGTTCAAAAATTTAATGAAACCCATGATTACGGAAAGTTAAGTGGTAGGAAACTAGAAGACATGCTGGCCAACACCAGAGGTCTAACAGCACAAGACGAAAAAAAATCTCCTCAAGATTTTGCGTTATGGAAAAAAGCAGAACCGCAACACATCATGAGATGGCCCTCTCAATGGGGCGACGGTTTTCCTGGATGGCACCTAGAATGTACTGCGATGAGTACAAAATATTTAGGAAAAACTTTTGATATTCACGGAGGAGGAATGGATTTAAAATTCCCCCACCACGAATGCGAAATTGCTCAAGCAGAAGCCACTAATGAGGTATCTCCAGTGAAATATTGGATGCATGCCAATATGCTTACGCTCAATGGTAAAAAGATGTCTAAATCTACTGACAACAATATTTTACCCGGGGAAATCTTTACAGGAGAAAATAACATACTCTCTAAACCTTTCACTGCATCTGTAGTTCGATTTTTCATGATGCAAGCGCATTACACCAGTATTTTAGACTTGAGTAATGAAGCCTTATTGGCCTCTGAAAAAGGGCATTCACGTTTAATGGATGCTTTAAAACAACTAGACAGTGTAGTGGTGGGAACCCATACTGACTTTGACTTAAAAAGCTGGGAAGAAAAGTGTTATACCGCTATGAATGACGACTTTAACACCCCCATACTCATTGCACACCTATTTGAGGGAGTAAAAGAAATTAATTTATTAAAAGAAGGAACACACCAAATTAAGCAAGCAGACAAAGTGCATTTTACAGCTTTAATAAAGGCTTTTGTGTTTGATGTTTTAGGCTTAAAAGAGGGTGAGGAAATGGCCACAAATAGTCAGACACCGGCATTGGTAGAAATGCTTATTAAACTCAGAAAAGAGGCCAGAGACAATAAAGATTTTGCTACTTCAGACGCGATTAGAGACCAATTGTTGGCCCTTGGCATACAGTTAAAAGACGGAGCAGAAGGGACTACCTTTAGCCTGTCTTAATTGTTGCTAACAAAAAGCTTCTCAATGTTACAATCCGTGTAAAAAACAATGGGTACGCTACAAAAATCTGGTGTAAGCATTCCCATAACTCGAATAAACGAAAACAACTGCGCTTGAAAAAAATACTTATTTTTCCTTTTGTGATCTTGATTCGTTTTTACCAAAACTTCATTTCACCACTCACACCACCCAGTTGCAGGTACACCCCTACTTGCTCTAGCTACAGCCTTGAAGCCTTTCAAAAACACGGACTTTTTAAGGGAGCATGGTTGTCTGCCAAGAGAATTTTAAGTTGTAATCCTTGGGGAGGGCATGGACATGACCCAGTGCCATAAAATAAATTCAGTGAATAAAGCCATCTATTTTGCTATCTTAGCGTAAACTTTTCAAGCATGCATATTTTAGGAATTATATGGAACCCAAATGAAACCTTATTCAGCTTAGGGGGATTACAGATAAAATACTACAACTTACTTTGGATTATTGCCTTTGCACTAGGCTGGTACTTAATGAAAAAGATCTTTTTATCTGAGAAGAAAACCTTAGAACAATTAGATTCTCTCTTTATCCATGCAGTATTGTCTACCATGCTTGGTGCCCGATTAGGACATGTTTTTTTCTATGACTGGGCCTATTATCAAGACCATTTATTAGAAATCTTATTACCCATTAGAGAAAGTAGTAAAGGGGCCCTATTTGGGCTGATTCGAGGCTATGAATTCACCGGTTTTGCTGGTTTGGCAAGTCATGGGGCTGCTATTGGTATTATCCTAGGGATGATGCTCTACATAAAAAAGAATCCAGAATTCAAACTGCTTTCTTTATTTGACAGACTGGTTGTACCTGTTTCTCTTGGTGCATTCTGTATTCGTCTGGGTAATTTTTTTAACTCAGAAATCAACGGAAAAGTAGTAAATGAAGATTTTATTTTTGCCACTAAATTCATCAGAGACTCAGAAGACATGTCTGCCTATAAAGCCATGGGTATTACAGGGGAACGTACTCCAGAGGCTGCCTATGCCATGATTGAAACAAATCCAGACTTTGCTTCGTACCTAGAAGCCATTCCGTTTAGACACCCTGCGCAACTATACGAAGGGGTAGCATATTTGGCTATTTTTGTTTTATTGTATTATATCTTTTGGAACACCGCTAAAAAAGACAAACCGGGCTACCTCTTTGGGCTATTCTTTATCCTACTTTGGGCTACAAGATTTTTTGTAGAATACGTTAAGAAAAGCCAAGGAGGATTTGAAGAAAGCTTAGGTCTTTTGAGCACAGGTCAGTGGCTCAGTATTCCATTTATACTCATAGGCGCCTATTATATGTTGCGCCCAGCAAAAAAATAAGGCCAGATGCCTTCGCATCTCCATCTAATCATAGGAAATCACATCAGTGAGGACCAGGTCTATGCGTATTTAAATATAGCTTACCCAAAATCCTTAAAAGCTTCCTGGTATTCTAAAAAAGCCATTCAAGCTCAGATCCAAGAAGAGCGTATTCACGATTTAAAACTGTTCGTAAATACCTATGGTCAAACACTAGAAAGCATGTCTAGTGGGCAACAAGGCGTGGCATTTTTTAAATATATCCTGAGCCAACAAAAAGAGACCATTATACTCATAAATCCAATGGCGCATTTAGACGCAATCAATAGGGCTTATGTAGTAAAGGAACTAGATAGAATATGTGACCAAGTCCATCTTGTCATAGTGACTTCAAATGAACATTGGACACCCAATTTCAATGGTCAAAAATCCTATCTAGAATACGATCTAACTTTAGACAGTCAAAAAAAATCACCCCATACAGAACACAATACTTTTAATCAAAAACTATGGCCGACTATCAATAAAAGTGCTGTGGAGCACTCAATTCCCAAGACTCTAGTGAGGCTTGAGAATGTAACGGTATCCTATGGCAGTAAAAAAGTGTTGCATCTAATTAATTGGACTATTAAAAGTGGAGATTTCTGGCAGTTGAAAGGAGAAAATGGGTCAGGAAAAACCACCCTTCTCTCCCTAATCACAGGAGACAATCCAAAAGGTTTTGGCCAAGACTTATGGCTTTTTGGTCATAAAAAAGGAAGTGGCGAAAGCGTTTGGGAGATTAAGAAACATTTAGGCTATTACGCCCCTTCCATGATACAGATGTTTCCTGGCACTCATAGCGCAATAGAAATGATCTTGGGCGGGGTATTAGACCAAGTAGGTTTATACCATAAGCCTTCTGAGGAGATGGTTCATAAAGCCAAATTATGGCTAGAGGCGGTGGGTCTCTCCACTCTGGAAAAACAGCCTTTCCATGATTTATCTGAAGGGCAAAAAGGAATGATAATGACCTTAAGGGCCATGATAAAACTTCCTGCATTACTGATTTTAGATGAGCCTACAAGTGGATTAGATTCCATTCAAAGTAATCAATACATTCAATTAGTAGAGAACCTGGCAAAACATACCGACACTGCTATTATTTTAGTCTCTCACATAGAGGCACACGAGTTTAAGAAAGCCAAACAAATAACACTACACAAAACACCCCAAGGCAGTATTGCCAAAATGATATAAAAAAAGGCGGCCAAATGGCCGCCTTTTTTTTGCATCGAACAACAGTTCAAATTATTTTCCTGATTGAATCTTCTTCTTTAAGAAGTCAAACATAATTGGTGTTGCAATAAAAAGTGAAGAGTAAGTACCTACCAACACCCCAATAATCATAGCGAACATGAATCCTCTAAGAGACTCTCCTCCAAAAACAAAGATCGCTAGCAATACCACTAAAGTAGTTAAAGAGGTATTAAGCGTTCTACTTAATGTACTGTTCAAGGCCAAGTTGGTATTTTCACCAGACTTCCATCCTTTTTCTGCTATAATCTCACGAATACGGTCAAATACCACCACGGTATCATTTAATGAGTATCCAATTACGGTAAGGATCGCGGCAATAAATGCCTGATCAATTTCCATATTAAATGGCATATACTTCCCTAATAAAGAGAAAATACCCAACACGATTAATACATCGTGGAATACCGCCACAACAGCACCCAATGAGAACTGCCATTTTCTAAATCTCAATAAGATGTATAAGAATACCACCAATAGAGATCCTAAAATCGCTAAGAAAGCGTTGTTTTTAATATCATCTGCGATCGTTGGACCCACTTTAGAAGACTGCATAATACCAATCGTTCCGCCACCATCTCCAACAATAAAGTCTTCATAGCTAGTTCCAGCTGGTAAATATTTCTGAAGTGATGTGTACAATGAATTTTGAATTTCATTGTCTACTTCAATACCTTCAACATCTACCTTATATGCAGTAGTAATTTTTACTTGATTGTCTTCTCCGTAAGTCTTCACATTAGTTCCTGTTCCAAACACATCTGACAATTCAGAAGATAATTCAGATGGATTCACCGCCTGTTCAAAACGAACCGTATAAGAACGACCACCAATAAAGTCTACGCCTTGCTGTAAGCCTTGGGTAAATAGCGAACCTAAACTCACTAATACAAAAGCTCCAGACACCGCGTAGGCAATAGTTCTCTTTCCTAGGAAGTTAATATTAGGCTGCTTGAATAAATTCTTAGTAATGGCCGTGCTAAAGTCTAAAGAGGCAGACTTTTTAGCCGTGTACCCATCAATTAATAATCTAGTGATAAAGATCGCTGTAAATAAAGAAGTGATAATACCTATTAATAAGGTAGTCGCAAATCCTTTAATCGGTCCTGAACCAAATACAAATAATATAATCGCTGTAAGTCCTGTCGTAATGTTAGCATCTAAGATGGAAGAAAGGGCGTTGCTAAAACCGTCTGCAATGGCGAGGGTTTTTCCTTTTCCTTTAGCCAATTCTTCTTTAATACGCTCAAAGATGAGCACGTTTGCATCTACAGACATACCAATGGTCAATACAATACCTGCAATTCCCGGAAGGGTCAATACAGCATTCAAACTCACTAATACACCAAAAATAAGTACGATGTTTAGCAATAGGGCAATGTCTGCAAAAAGACCTGCTCTACCGTAGTATAAGATCATCCATAACAACACCAATACCATAGCTAAAGAAAATGAGTTAAACCCACTATCTATAGCTTCCTGACCTAGTGATGGACCCACAATTTCAGACTGAATAATCTCAGCAGAAGCCGGTAATTTACCTGCACGTAAAACGTTGGATATATCTTTGGTTTCATTTACGGTAAAAGATCCTGTAATTTCAGAACGACCTCCTGAGATAGGGCCTGAAGAAACTCCTGGGGCAGTGTAAACTTTGTTGTCTAAAACAATCGCAATACCAGTTTGGTTGTTAAATGCGTCTCCAGTTAATTTCTCCCACTCTTTGGCTCCTTTAGTATTCATAGTCATGGACACTGCAGGACGGCTAAATTGGTCAAAATCATCTCTGGCATCACTCACTACATCGCCACTAATTCTAGGGGTGTTGTCTCTATTAGATTTTAAGGCGTACAAACCAACTATTTCAGAATTAGCTGCAGGACGCTCCCACACAAACTTCACATTAGCTAAAGAAGCTGGGATGAGTTTGCGAATTTCTTTCATTCTCAAATAAGACCCTACTGTAGCAGTATCTCTCACTGAAAATTTAAAAGTTTCATATCCTTGCCCTTGACCTCTAATCAAGTCAATTAATGGATTTTGTTGGTTGGCCAATGAATCTTGTGCCACGTCTGCCAATAGAGAATCAATCTCTGAAGCAGGCTTTTGAGTTTCTTCTTTAGTAATCACTAGAGACTTTAAACGCTCATTGGCAGCCACAAAGAAAGAAGCAATATCTTGGTTGTTCGGTGGGTAAGTTTCCCAAAATTCTAATTGTGCCGTACTAGACAGTAAATCTTGCGCTCTGGCAATATCTTTAGCTCCTGGCAATTCTACCAGAATTCTTCCGGAGTTACCTTCTCTTTGAATGTTTGGTTGTGTTACCCCAAAGCCGTCAATACGCTCTCTGAGTACCTCAAAAGCAGATACGATAGACTCGTCAATTTTTTGACTTAAAATAGGCTTCACCTCATCGTCTGACATTTGAAAGTTAATCGCGTCAGATAAGGCTTTGTTTGCAAAAATAGAAGGATCTGCTAACTTGGTGTCTCCTTTAATCGCGTCAAATGACTCGAAGAATAAGTTTAAGTAAGTGTCGTCACTACTTTTAGACGCATTATCTGCATCTGCAAGGGCTTTATTAAAAACAGGATTCTTAGAATTGTTGGCCAATCCTTTTAATATGTCTTTTACAGAGATCTGTAAAGTCACGTTAATCCCCCCTTTAAGGTCCAATCCTTTATTGAGTTCTTTTTTCTTAGCGTCTGAATAGCTGGTGAATCCAAAGATTGGATTGTTTGCTACAGAATCTAAAAAAGCGGTTTCTGCTGTCCCTCTTTTTGCGAGATAGTCTGCGTCAGTGTCTGCAATCTTAGCGGCAGCGAAAGCTACTGAATCTTGTTCTACCTTACTGGTAATGAAGGTAAAAGATAGCTGGTAAATACTCACTATCCCGAATAAAAAAGCAAATAGCTTTATAAGTCCTTTATTTTGCATTAGTTCAATGAATTATTATTTGGTATATAAATTGCGTGCAAATATATCATTTCCAATAGGAACTGACAATAATTTGTTTTAAATCACAAAATAAGTAAGCGCC
>Ga0209555_10000825_pt1 | contig 25304 bp, 24 predicted proteins | sample SaaInl85LU_5_DNA_FD_184643 | JGI IMG/M metagenome (GOLD analysis project Ga0209555, IMG submission 184643) | Marine microbial communities from expanding oxygen minimum zones in the Saanich Inlet - ESP_85LU_5_DNA (SPAdes) (version 2) | ecosystem: Environmental > Aquatic > Marine > Intertidal... | reverse complement strand
GAGGACACCGAGCATGCACAACTGCACGAGCAGACTGAGCATGTTATTCGCTACTCAGGCCTGATCGCCCACCACGAAAAAGAGAAGGGTGAAAAAGCCCAGTCCCGTATTGAGAACTTGGAGGAGTTGGTTACGGCCGCTCGCCAATTCGAGCAGAACTGGGAGAATATGGAGGGCGAAGAGCAGACCAACGTGCTCTCGGCTTTCCTGGACCAAGCCGCTCTGGATGCTGGTGATGCACAGGCGGACCAATACACCGATTCGGTACAGTTGATGACGCTGCACTCTGCAAAGGGCTTGGAGTTTCCGTTGGTGTTCTTGGCGGGCATGGAAGAGGGGCTCTTCCCACACAGCATGTCCGCTGAAGAGCCCGGCCGCCTCGAAGAGGAGCGCCGCCTCTGTTACGTCGGCCTGACGCGTGCAATGCAGAAGCTCTTTATCACCTTCGCCGAATGCCGCCAGCTGCATGGCCAGACTAACTACAACCGCCCTTCGCGCTTTATCAATGAGATTCCTATCGAATTGGTTGAAGAGGTGCGACTGAACGCTTCAGTGCGCCGTCCCCTGTCGGAACCAGCACCCTCTGGTTTTGGCGACTACCGCAGCGGTAACGATGTGCCCGATACGCAACTAAGCTTGGGCCAACGCGTAATACATCCTAAGTTTGGTGAAGGGATGGTGATCAACTTTGAGGGTTCAGGCCCCAAAGCCCGCGTGCAGGTGAACTTCGACTATGAAGGGGTCAAGTGGCTAGTGGTTGGATTTGCCAACCTGCAGCCCTGCTAGGCAGCAGGCTAGCGAGACTTGAAGCTAGCTACTCAACCGACGCTCAGCCTGAGCGTCGAGCGCTTCGCTAAACTTCTCGGCACTCCAACCAGCGTCTAATGCCTGACGCATCAGCGCCTGCTGATTTTTTGGAGCAAGGCCGTCAATCGGCGGGTCGTAATCTAGGTTAGTCGGGAAGGCGTAGCCCTCTGCCGTCGCCGCCACAGCATGCTGAAGTTGCTGCGTATTCAGAGCCCCGGTCTGCTTAAGCTGTAACAGCTCAGGGTAAACCCGACGCGACATTGCCAAACGATCCACCGTCTCCATCGTCCGCCCAAAGGCCGATGAGATCTGTAATAAGTTTGCCATACGCTTGATATCTGCGCTGACGTTTGAGCCTGCTGCGTGCAGTAGCGCTGGACTGAACAGCAGCAGATCGCCTTTCTCCAGCGGCAGTTGCACACGGTTCTGAGCAAAGATCTCATGCGCCTCAGGCATATTAGCCAGCAAGTAGCCATGACTGAATTTTTGGGAGTGTGGCAGCAGCAGCGTTGGCCCGCTCTCGACTGGCATATCGACGTGAGCGACCGCCGACTGCAGGGTGAGATGCGCCGACATGCGATGCACTGATTCCGGATACTGAATTGCCTGTTCCGGTGTCATAAAGCCGAGGTGGTAATCCCGGTGAGGCACCTGCGCTTCGCCGCCCGGGTTCACCGAGTTCACCTGTGAAGTAATCTGATAAGCGGGCCCCATCCAAGCCTCACAGGCCCAAGCGAGCATATCGTTGGCGTAGTAGCGGGCGTATAAATTCGGCGCCAACAGCGCTAGCTTTTCCTGCGCATTCCAGACACGGTCGTTGGCGCCGGGTTTAGCGAAGTGGTCGCCGCGAGAGGTTCCACGTTCACGCTCAATGATCTCGCGAAACGCCGCGCTCGCCTCATCGACAAGCCCGCTATCAAATGCACCTTTGATCACCAACACACCCGGGCCATCCTGCCAGACCCAGTGCCACTCGCTCTGGATTTTGCGAAGGTTAGAGCTCTCTTGCTGAATCTGTGCTCGCAGCGCGTCAGCCGAATAGATAACAACCTCTAAATTGATTGCCTCTGCGAAGGGTACGTTATCTGACGCTGCACTTGAGCTCATGAGAGCCTTCAGCGGCTCCAGATCAATATCCTCATGACTCAGATAGTTGTGCGACATAGATTGCTCCTCAAGTGAGCTTAAAATGTACAAGCAATTGGGCTCGATGCGAAATATCTCAGTTAATTTAATGGAAAATGACAGTTGTGTAACAAAGTTGTAACAAAACTGTATTCTAATATTGCGAACTAAATTGAGTGACGCTCCCCGCGTTGCGCCTTAAACCCAAACAAGAGGAGCTTCTCTTGGACATCAAACAGATGAACAAGCTTGAAAAAGCGACCAGCTCTGGCCGTCAAGAGGTCATGCGCATTGGTTATGCGCTGCTATTTATGGTGGGCATCATTCTCTACATCGGCACCCATATCGAGGGTGTAGAAGGTGGATTTATCCTCGTTGTAGCGGCTGTTGTAGGTGGCTACATGGCGATGAACATCGGTGCCAACGACGTCGCAAACAACGTCGGTCCTGCAGTAGGTTCTAAAGCGCTCACGTTAACAGGTGCAATCATCATCGCGGCGATTTTTGAAGCCGCTGGTGCACTGATTGCCGGTGGTGACGTAGTCAGCACAATCAAAAAAGGCATCATCAATCCTTCCGCGATCGGTGATGCCGACACCTTCATTTGGTTAATGCTGGCAGCGCTGCTCGCGGGCGCTCTGTGGCTTAACCTGGCGACCTATGTTGGTGCACCTGTTTCTACAACACACTCGATTGTTGGTGGTGTACTCGGTGCCGGTATCGCTGCAGGTGGCTGGGGCATTGCCAACTGGGATCAGATGGGTGCGATCGCAGCAAGCTGGGTTATCTCACCCGTATTCGGCGGTATGATTGCAGCCGGCTTCCTCTATCTGATTAAGCGAACGATAACCTATAAAAAGGATATGCGAGTTGCGGCCAAGAAGATGGTTCCTTTCCTGATCTTCTTGATGGCTTGGGCGTTCAGCACCTACCTAGCGCTGAAAGGTATCAAGCAGCTCATCAAACTGGATTTTCCATCGGCGCTGGCTATCGGCTTTGCAATCGCAATCGTGATCTACTTCTTTGTTAAAGGCCTGGTTGCCAAAGCAGCTGACCGCCTGGACAACGACAAATCGGGTGTTAATAAGCTGTTCACTATTCCGCTGATCTTTGCTGCTGCACTGCTAAGCTTCGCACACGGTGCAAACGACGTAGCGAACGCTGTAGGCCCTCTAGCTGCGATCAACGACTCAATCCTCAACCATGGTGTCTCGACTAAAGCGAGCATTCCTCTCTGGGTCATGATGGTCGGTGCGTTGGGTATCGCACTGGGTCTGGCACTCTTCGGTCCAAAACTGATCAAAACTGTCGGTTCTGAGATCACTGAACTCGACCAGACTCGCGCATTCTCAATTGCGATGGCCGCGGCAATTACGGTAATCATCGCATCGCAGCTGGGCCTGCCGGTATCCTCAACTCACATCGCTGTGGGTGGTGTATTCGGTGTAGGCTTCCTGCGTGAGTACCTCAAATCGAGCCACGCTCGCATGATGGATGAGATCAAATCTCACCACCAGGGCGCGGATCAGGAAGAGGTAGAGCAGTTCCTAGCTAACTTCGAAAACGCAACTATCGAAGAGAAAGGCGCGATGCTGAAGCAGTTGAAGAAAAAAACTGCTTCCGCTGAACTGAGCAAGAAAGAGCGCAAGCAGCTCAAAAAAGCGTACAAACAGGAGCTAGTTAAACGTTCTGCAGTCTACAAAATCGCCGCTGCCTGGATCATCACGGTTCCTGCATCAGGCACGCTGGCTGCGATACTGTTCTTCGTTATCCGCGGTGTGATGGTGTAAAACCACTCTTCGCTTCAAAAAAAAGCCCCAATACGGGGCTTTTTTCGTCTCTGTAGCTATAACGAAATTGTCATAAACGCGTCACGGCACTGTAACAAAAAAAGCCTTTAATAGATCTCAGGAAGGTTGGACACCAACGCCAACCCCAACTTCGAAGCCTCGATTCGATCGTAAGGAGATCTAAATGATTTTTCGTTTAGCAGCAGCAAAATTAACAGCAACGCTTACAGTTTCCGTTCTCCTGAGCTCTCCCGTTATGGCGCGGGATAATGTCAGTGTTATGGGTTCGTCTACCGTACTTCCATTTGCCACTATCGTAGCTGAGCGCCTGGGCCGAAATCCTGCTTTCAATACCCCTGTTGTTGAGGCCGGAGGATCCTCTGTCGGCAAGAAAGGGGTGTGTGATGGTATCGGTACCGAGTTTATCGATATCGGTAACGCATCTTCTCGCATGAAAGTCGGCGAGCTTGAGTACTGTGACGTCAACGGTGTGAAACTCACCGAAGTTAAAGTGGGCTACGACGGTATCGTGGTGGCTAACTCTAAAGAGGCGCCACAATTGCAGATTTCTCGTTCAGATTTGGGCAAAGCACTGACAGCGAAAGTGGCGGTGAACGGTGAGTTGGTAGAGAACCCCTACATGAGGTGGAGCGACGTAAACCCAGCCTTACCCAACATCCCGATCCGCGTCTACGGCCCGCCAACAACCTCTGGCACTCGCGCCTCGTTCGCTGAAATCATCAACGAGAAAGCCTACTGTGGCAAAGATCCTGAGATGAAAGCGGCACTTGAGACTGCAGGTAAAAAAGCGAAAACCTGCCGTGCGATGCGCACAGACGGTGCTTACATCGAAGCGGGCGAGCAGGACAATCTGATTGTTCAGAAACTGCAGGAAGATAGCGAAACCTTCGGCATCTTCGGTTTCTCTTACCTTGACCAGAACTCCGACACGTTGCAGGGAGCCGTACTCGACTCTGTAGAGCCAACATTTGAAGCGATTGCCGATGGATCTTACAAAGCATCTCGTGCGCTCTACTTCTATGTAAAACACCAGCATATCGGTGTGGTTCCCGGTATCCAGGAGTACATGAATGAGTGGGCTAAGCACTGGGACGAAGATGGCATCCTCGCGGATGCTGGGATGATTCCCCTGCCTGAAGCTGAGCGTGAGGAGATGGCATCGCGTATGAGTGGACTCCCAGTCCTAACGGCAGACGCATTGAAGTAACTCTTCGATCTGCGTTGAACTAATCCGGCCTGAAGTTTTCAGGTCGGATTTTAGAGCATTTGGGGTATACATGGCCTTCACAACATTGTTAATCGCCTTACTAGTCATTGCTCTGGCGTTCCATGTCGTTGCTTCGCAAAGAGTGACCAACGCACGGAACAGAGGTGAACTATTCCACTCTCTGCCCAACTACTACGGTCTCTGGGCAGCACTGCTTAGCTTTCTCCCTGCAGCGATCCTGCTCGTCCTCTGGTCACTGGCCGATTTTCAGCTGTTTCAGCACTGGGTCCGTGACTTCTTTCCTGCCGAGGTTCTGACAGCCGGTGGCTCACAAGCTGTCGTCGCCCTAGCCAAGGTAGAGAATCTAGTCGCGGGTGTCCGCTTTGGAGAACCTGAAGCCTGGGTGGTTGAGGCGAGCAACGCCTGGACGGCATGGGAGTCTTACTCCACTACTTTTAAAACCCTGGCCGTGCTCACGCTCTCCATTGGTGGAGGTCTATTTGCATACCGCAAAATATCCAACCAGTTCCGAGCGCGTAATGCGGTAGAACGGATTATGTCTTGGGCACTGATTAGTGCATCCACGATCGCAATTTTAACCACCATCGGTATTGTGCTCTCAGTGCTGTTTGAAACAATACGCTTTTTCCAATTAGTACCGCCCACCGAGTTCATTTTCGGTACCGAGTGGAACCCACAATTTGAGGGCGCAGAGCGAGCAGGATCTGGCGGCGGCGAGGCTAAATACGGCATGTTACCGATGTTTGCGGGTACGTTCCTAATCTCGGCGATCGCCCTAATTGTTGCCGTACCTGTTGGCCTAGCAAGTGCGATCTACCTCGCGGAGTATGCCAGTCCCAAGGTTCGCTCCACCATTAAGCCTTTGTTAGAGATCCTGGCTGGTGTTCCAACCGTGGTGTACGGATTCTTTGCCGCACTTACGGTAGCACCTGCTATAAAGGGAATAGGCGAGTCACTGGGGCTAACCGTCGCCTCTGAGTCGGCGTTGGCTGCAGGCCTGGTGATGGGTGTAATGATTATTCCTTTCGTCTCATCTCTTACGGATGATGTCATCAACGCCGTGCCACAGGCTCTGCGCGATGCCGCGTATGGCCTGGGCTCAACCAAGAGCGAAACCACACGTCAGGTTGTGCTGCCGGCGGCACTTCCGGGCATTGTTGCGGCGGTAATTCTGGCCGTATCACGAGCCGTGGGCGAGACCATGATTGTGGTTATGGCAGCGGGGCTTGCGGCAAACCTGTCGTTTAACCCACTGGACGCAGTAACGACCGTTACATCCCAGATCGTCACAATCCTAGTTGGCGACCAGGAGTTTGAGTCGGCAAAAACACTCTCCGCATTCGCCCTCTCAACCATGCTGATTATTCTGACACTGGGTCTCAACTTTTTCGCGTTGCAGATCGTTAAGAAGTATCGGGAGCAATATGACTGATCATCAATTTAAAGGACTCTCTCCACAGGAGGCAACTCTGCGGGTAGAGGCCTCGCTGAAGCAACGCCGCAAGCGTGAAAAGCGCTTCCGTCTGATGGGGCTCTCGGCTGTAGCCTTGGCACTCACCTTCCTTGCGGTGCTGTTCACCGGCATTCTAAGCAAAGGGCTACCGGGGATGTTCCAGTACTATGTACAACTGGATGTGGAACTTGATCGCGCCAGACTTGACCCTGCTGGTGATCTCTCTGCGGCTTCGCTCTATTCAGGAGATGCCGACGCGCTCATTCTTGAGGCGTCACTCGCTTCAATCGGCGAAGAGGGCCGACGCAAACTTAAGAAAGCGCTGCGTAAAATGGTCTCCTCCGGCGCATCAATCCGCCTGATTGAGTACGTAACTGACAATCCAGAGCAGTTGGGCACAACCCAACCTATTAAGTTTGCCGTTGATGATGATATTGACTCGTTTTTACGCGGTTTCATTCAGCGAGAGACGCCTGAGAAAGATCGCCGTATTAACGACCTTACGATTGAAATTGTCGACAAATGGGAGCAATTGGGACTGATCTCCTACGAAATCAGCGACTATCTGTTTTTTGGTTCAGCTTCGCGTGATGCTGAGATGGCTGGCATTAAAGGCGCACTCATCGGTTCGCTACTGACCTTGGCAATCTGTATCAGTATTGCCTTTCCCCTAGGAGTCGCGGCCGCTGTTTACCTAGAGGAGCTGGCGCCTAGAAACCGGTGGACTGAGATTATCGAGATCAATATCAACAATCTCGCCGCAGTACCCTCGGTGGTCTTCGGCATCATGGGCCTGGCAATCTTTATCGTCACCTTTGGTATGCCGCGCTCTATCCCGTTAGTGGGCGGTGTTGTGCTGGCACTGATGACGCTACCCACCATCATTATCTCGTCCCGCGCTGCGATCCGAGCTGTTCCACCGAGTATTCGCGATGCAGCTTTAGGTATTGGGGCATCGAAGATGCAAGTGATTTTTCACCATGTCATCCCGCTGGCTATGCCCGGCATGCTGACAGGGACAATCATTGGCATGGCACAGGCGCTGGGAGAGACAGCCCCGCTGCTGATGATTGGGATGGTCGCCTTTATTGTCGATATTCCTGCTGGATTTACCGATCCTGCAACGGTTCTGCCGGTGCAGATCTTTATGTGGGCAGACTTCGCAGAGCGCATGTTCATTCAGAAGACGAGTGCGGCAATTATCGTACTATTGGCATTCCTTATCACCATGAATGCAGCAGCCATCGCCCTGCGTAAGAAGCTTGAGCGACGTTGGTAAGAGGCGACCCGATGACAAGTTTAAAACAGATTAAGAGCTCGACAGGTATAACCATGGAAACGATCGCGACAACAACGACAGGCAATGTGTATGTAGACAACCCCCGCATGACTGCTCGCAACGTAAACGTGCACTACGGCGACAAACATGCGATCAGAGACGTCAGCATCGACATCGCTGAGCAAGAAGTCATCGCCTTTATTGGGCCATCGGGCTGCGGCAAATCGACTTTTCTTCGCACGTTAAATCGTATGAACGATACCATCGATATCTGCCGTGTCACTGGTGAGATCTCGCTTGATGGTGAGGATATTTACGCTCCTTCAGTGGATGTCGTACCCCTGCGCGCCCGCGTGGGTATGGTGTTTCAGAAGCCCAACCCCTTCCCTAAGTCAATTTACGACAATATCGCCTACGGCCCGCGCATACATGGACTGACGCGCAACAAAGCCGAGCTAGATGACGTCGTTGAATCAGCCCTGCAACGTGCTGGGCTGTGGAATGAGGTGAAGGATAGATTAGATCAACCCGGGACTGGACTATCTGGAGGTCAACAGCAACGCCTCTGTATCGCGCGCGCGATTGCTGTGAGTCCAGAGGTCATACTGATGGACGAGCCCTGTTCGGCTCTGGACCCCATCGCTACAGCTCGAGTGGAAGAGCTGATTGAGGAACTGAAACAGCAGTACACGATTGTTATCGTAACCCACTCTATGCAGCAGGCAGCTCGTGTTTCAGATCGTACTGCCTACTTCCACCTCGGTGACCTGGTAGAAGTGGGGCGTACCGAACAGATCTTCACTAACCCATCCCATAAACTCACGCAGGACTACATTACGGGTCGCTTTGGTTGAAAGCTACAGGCGAAACTCAAGCCGAGTAGTGAGGCCAAAATGTTCGCAATAGGCCTCTTCACGCTCGAGGTCAGCAATGAGGAGTGGATTCTCCTCCGCGATGCTGGCGTCGAGCCTGAGGGTAAGGTTCTCACCATCGAACTCCATCTGTGGCACCTCAGGCGTCTCAGGACTACGCGTAAGATGCCATAGCACCGCCATACGAAGCAGTAGTATCAACGTAACTGCATGACGCTTGGAGATCATCCCTAGATTGGTGACTAGGGAACGCTTAAGCTTCTTGCGGTGCATACGCACCATCAAAGCCACCAGACGCTGTTGGTCGAAACTGAAGCCCGGCAAGTTGGAGTGTTCAAGGATATAGGCCGAGTGCTTCTGTAACCCACTCGAGTTAATGTTTAGGCCGATCTCATGTGTCAGCGCGGCATACTGCAGGTAGCGCTTGGTAAACAGCGGCAGTCTGAGGTCAGGCGCTACCTGACGCCAAAGTTTAAGTGCCGTATCAGCCACACGCTCCGCGTGTGCAACATCCACATGATAGCGCGCCATCAAAGAGCGAATCGCTCGTGTACGGGTATCGAGCTGATCCCCTAAGGAGAGAAATTCGCTTATTAGCCCCTCCCGCAGCGCGCCCGATGAAAACTTCGCCTGCTCGATCTGAAGACTCGAGAAAACCGCATCCAATATCGCTAAACCACCCGCAAAAAGCGTGGCGCGTTCTGGACTGATACCCTTCATCACCTTGCTGGAGAGCTCATTTTTAATCGTGAGCTTGCGCAGGCTTTTAATACTGTCAGCGGTGATCTCACCGGACTCCAGACCCAGGTTTTCACTCGCCGCAGCAATTGCCTGAGCAGTGCCTGAAGTACATCTAACCTGCTTCCAACCCAGCGCCACAAAATGCGCTGAGAAACGCTCTAAGTGCTGTTGAGCGTAGAGCTTCGCCCGTTTGTAACTGCTCTTATCAACGCCATCGCTAAAGAAGGCTCTGGTGAAGCTCACGGACCCCATGGTGTGAGATCGGCCCAACTCCATATTGCGCTCAGTCCCCAGCGCAACCTCGGTGGAGCCACCGCCTATATCGACGACAAGGGTATTTCCGGCTAGGTGCTCGGCGCTTAAAGCACCTAAATGCACCAGGCGCGCCTCCTCCTGACCACTAATAATCTCAATATCATAGGGGAAGACGTTGCGCGCCTCTGAGAGAAATTCGAAGCGGTTCTTAGCAATGCGTAGCGTGTGGGTACCGACAACACGCACATCACAGTTCTCAATCGGTTTTAGCCGTTCAGCAAAGGTTTGCAGCACCTCGACACCACGTTTGATACCCTCTTTCGAAAGATTATTCTTCACATCCAGAGCCTCGGCTAGGCGCACCCGCTCTTTGTGCTTAAACAATATCTGCACATCATCGTGGAGCTTGCGCACCACTAGCATATGAAAGGAGTTAGAGCCTAGGTCAATTGCCGCAAAGTGTTGCGTCTCGGACTCGACGTTCTGATTCTCAGTCACGCGTCTTCTCCAACTGCTTCAAGTACTCATAAATCGCGATCTGCGAACGGATCTTCTTGCGATTGCCACGCGTCACATACTCGTTGCGCTGCTCCGGATCAAGGATGCGCGCCTTGCTAGTATCGCGGACCTGCAGGTCCATCTGATCTTTGATCACCTTACGAATATTGCGGTCTAGGATCGGGCACCCCACCTCAATCCGGTGATCAATATTTCGGGTCATCCAATCGGCAGAGGTAATATACATCTTGCGTTTACCGTTGGCATAAAAGAGCGCCACCCGCGAGTGCTCGAGATATCGATCCACAATACTGGTGATGGTAATGTTCTCACTCAAACCCCTTACCCCGGGCTGCAAGCTACACATACCACGCACTATGAGGCGAATTTTCACTCCGGCCTGACTAGCCTCGTAAAGCTTACCGGCAAGGCCATCATCCACGAGGTTATTAACCTTCAAGAAGATCTCCGCACGATTACCCTCACGCGCTGCGGCGGTCTCCTCATCAATCAGTTCATAGATCGGTTCACGGCTAAAGTTTGGGCTCACTAACAGATGGTTGAACTTGAACTTTTTATACGGGTTGATGATGAAATCGAAGACCTGTCCCAACTCGGCAGTGATCTCAGGGTGCTTGGTAAAGAGGCCAAAATCGGTATAAGTGCGCGCGGTCTTCTCATTTAAGTTACCGGTGCTGATGTAGCCGTAAGCGACCTGATCCTCACCTTCCTGACGCAGCACATGGATGATCTTTGCATGGCACTTGAGCGACGCCACACCAAACTCCACAACAACACCGGCCTCGGTCAGTTCACGCGCCCACTCAATGTTGGCCTCTTCATCGAACCGAGCACTAAGCTCGACGACGACAATGACCTTCTTACCGTTCTTCACGGCTTCAATCAGAGATTTAAGAATCTGACTGTTGTGCGCTACGCGATAGACTGTGACCTGTATCTGCTGCACCGCCGGATCAAAAGAGGCGGCTCGCACAAAGTCGGTCAGATAGCGGAATTTGTAATAGGGGTAGTGCAGCAAGATATCGCCATTAGAGATCGCTTCAAACACGTTGGTGGCAGTATCAAACTGTTTACTGTTGAGCGCCGGTAGCTTTTCATTCTCTAGATAACGAGGGCCAACATTTGGGAAACCAATAAAGTCTCTAAAGTTGCGGTAGCGACCGCTGGCAGTGGTCTCTGAATCGGCTTCAAGTCCCAAATTCTCGCACATATAGTTGAACATATAATCCGGCATCATCTCATCGTAAACGAGGCGCACTGGACGGTTAGTGTCGCGTTGTTTGATACCCTGAGACATCTTCTCGAGCAGCGATAGTTCGACGTCACGCTCAAGGTCGTAATCAGCGTCGCGAGTCACTTTAACCGAGTACATCTCGGCCGAATCGAACTCCAAAAAACCGTCAAAAATATCTTCGATACAGTACCGAATGGCGTTATCCAGCACGATGATCGATTTACGGCGCTGACCCTTGATCCGGGGTAGCTCCACAAAACGATTAGTCTGTTCTGAAGGTATTGGCACGAGTGCGTACCGAGTTTTACTACCCTGACGCAGCGCACACATGAGGTAGGCGTCCTCATCATTCATTACCGCAGCAAGCTTTGTTGTCTCAGTCAAAATGAGAGGGGTTATATGGTGCAGCACCTCATCACGAAAATATTTGCGCAACCAAGCGCCCTCTTTCTCGTTAAGCTGGTCATTGTTAACAAGAAAGATCTTACGTCGTGCCAAGCCCTTGATAACATCAATGTGAATATCATTGAATCGGTCAGCTTGCTCCCGCACCTTCTCATTAACTCGGTGGACTAGCTCCTCGGCCGACATTCCACTCGGCACCAGCGCACCTGCACGCTCTAGTCTCAGTTTTCGATGAAGATCGGCGACACGGACACGGAAGAATTCATCTAAATTACTGGAATAGATGCCAAGAAATCGCACCCGTTCAATGATCGGCACGTGCTCGTCCGCCGCCTCTTGCAAGACACGTTCATTAAATGAGAGCCAACTTAACTCTTTCTCGCTTAATTGCATCAAAGCTTCCTTGGGTTGCAACGCTGCTATAGCACCAATCATAGGTGTTCCAAGAGTTTAAGCCTACCCTTTAGAGGCCCAATCTGACGAGTAAATCGGCATGACTTCAAATTGTATTGTCATAAAACTCTAACAATTAAGTGAGACACTAAGCCTAGAGTGTCTCTGCCAGTTAATGACGAGGGTCAGCATGAGCGACAACAACCGAATTTACTCTCAACATATCTCTAAACAGTTTAACGACGAATTAGAGCAGTTACGTAACGACTTCGCCAAAATGGGTGAGATGGTCGCAAGTCAGACACGCGACGCTGTGACCGCACTGCGTGAGCAGAACCAAGCATTGGCACTGTCAGTTATAGAGCTCGATCGGCAAACCAATGAGTTTGAGCGACGCATAGACCAAGACTGCACACAGATCATCGCACTTCGCCAGCCTGCTGCAATCGACCTGCGGTTGATCATCTCAATTAGCCGAGCAGTTTCGGACCTCGAGCGAATTGGGGATGAAGCCTCCCGGGTGGCAAAACAGACGGTTGATTTGATTGCAGCTGATAGCGGTGCTAAAGGCATTTCTGAGATTCGACATACCGGTGAACTCGTTGTTGAAATGCTGAACCTGGCGCTAGAGGCCTTTAGCAACGGCGATACGGAACTTGCCTACAAGGTGGTTAAGTTTGATCAGCATGTAGATCAGGAGTATCAGTCAGCAATGCGCTCTCTGATCACCTTTATGATGGAGGACTCACGCGCTATCACTAACGTGCTTAAAGCAATCTGGGTACTGCGCTCGCTGGAGCGAATCGGCGACCACGCCTGCAACCTCGCAGAGCAGCTAATCTATCAAGTTAGCGGTACCGATGTACGACACCTGGACAACCAAGAGATTCGAGAGATCGTACGCGACTAAAGCAGTTCTGTTGTTTTAAGTCTGCTGCCACTTCATACTTAGCCAAACGCCCAACCTCAGAGCGCTTTTGTGATAACAGCAGATAAGATTCATGCCGCATGGCAGCTAATGCGCGCAGACAAGCCCATTGGTACCTATCTTCTACTTTGGCCAACCCTCTGGGCACTGTGGATCGCCCAAGGAGGGTTTCCAGCCTGGCAGTTAATCGTCATCTTTAGTGCTGGGGTATGGGTTACTCGCTCGGCCGGGTGCGTTATCAATGATTTTGCTGACCGCAAAGTGGATGGTCATGTAAAACGTACGGCGTCGCGCCCCCTACCTACAGGTCGAATAAGTAGCAAAGAGGCGGTAGCGCTCTTCGTGGGCTTAATGCTGCTTGCCTTTGTACTGGTGCTGTTTACAAACAAAGCGACCATTCTTCTCTCGCCAGTCGCACTACTGCTCGCCTTTAGCTACCCCTTTATGAAGCGCTACACCCACTTCCCGCAGGTGGTCCTCGGTATGGCGTTTGGCTGGGGCATTCCTATGGCTTTTACAGCCACATTGGGTGAGGTCACACTGGTTGGTTGGTTGATTTACCTTGCCAAAATTCTATGGACTGTCGCTTATGACACTCAGTATGCAATGGTAGATCGCGACGACGATCTTAAGATCGGTATCAAGTCGACGGCGGTCTTTTTTGGTCAGTACGATAAGATTGCTATCGCCGCTCTACACACCCTCTCCATCGCGATCTTGATCTGTGTGGGAGTAATCGAGCAGTTGGGTGCGGTGTTCTATTTGGGGCTCACAGGCGCAGTCACCTTATTCGTTTATCAGCAGTGGTTGATACGCGATCGACAGCGGGAAGGCTGCTTTAAAGCTTTCTTGAATAATCACGTTGCCGAGCTCCTCGTTCTGGTGGGGATTATCGCCGCTTACTGGTAGTCCGAATTGTCATCTGTTTGTAACAAAAGCATCATTAAATGGAGTGATCACTAATTAGCAGAGAAAGAGCATGAGCAGAGCACGACGTATCTTAATCGTTGATGATGAAGCCGCTATCCGCGAAATGATTGCTATGGCGCTAGAACTAGCTGGTTACGACACGCTAGAAGCAAACGACGCAAAGAGCGCCCACGCCATGATTATTGATGAGAAACCAGACATGATGCTATTGGACTGGATGATGCCTGGGACGAGCGGAATCGAGTTAGCACGCCGTCTACGAAGCGATCCAGCTACTAAGGATCTGCCGATTATTATGCTTACCGCCAAAGCGGACGAGGATAACAAAGTGCAAGGTTTAGAGGCAGGCATCGACGACTACATCACGAAGCCCTTCTCACCCAAAGAGCTGATCGCTCGCCTCAAGGCCGTGTTGCGCCGGGCATTGCCAGACGCCGATGAAGCGGCGATCTCTATTGGTGGCATCATCTTAGACCCAGTTTCTCACCGAGTCAGTGATGCTGCCGGAAAATCGCTTAACCTAGGCCCGACTGAATTCAAACTGCTGCACTTCTTTATGACCCATCAAGATCGGGCATACTCGCGCGGCCAGTTACTCGATATGGTCTGGGGTGGTAATGTCTATGTTGAAGAACGTACAGTCGACGTGCACATTCGCCGACTTAGAAAAGCACTGGGCACAGACCTTGAAAACCTTATTCAAACGGTGCGCGGCACCGGTTATAGGTTCTCCACCAAACTCTAGGAGTCTTAATTGATAGGATCGATAGCACGCCAACTGCTAATTCTGGCGGTTTTTACTGCCCTGCCTGCACTGCTCGCCTCCAGTATCGATCTCAATTCAATCTACGGAGCGCTAATCGGTCTGGCACTTTGGGCGCTGCTGACAGTTTTCTGGATTGCAGAACTTCAACGCTGGACCGCCAGCCAGCTGACGCTGCCGAAGCCAAAGCTACCACTTGAGATGGATCGAGTGGTAGAGACCCTGGTCAGATATCGGGATCAAACCGACGCCGAATATGATGAGGTTCATGAGGATATGAACCAGTTCGAAGCGGCAACGCAGGCCATGAGTGATGCAGTGATAATCATTGATCGCAAGAACCGGATCGAATGGTGGAACCGCTCTGCCCAAACCATCTTTGGCCTCAAGCCCGATCAGCGCATGCTCGCCCCGGAAGAGCTGATCAGTGAACCCGAATTCGTCGAGTTCTATCAGAACCCCAAAGCGGATCGATCGCTGAAACTAGAATCTCCCAATGGCCAACGGACGCTCGAGTACCGCATTCATCGCTTCGGCGAAAAAAATCGGGAACGTGTGTTGATCGCTCGCGATGTGACTGAAAACGAGCGCTTCGAGCAGATGCGCCAGACCTTTTTAGCCAACGCCTCCCATGAGCTGCGAACGCCAATTACAGTAATTCACGGCTTCTTAGAGACGCTGCGCGAGCAAGAGCTACCGGCCCCAATCGCACGGGCTATCGGCACTATGCAGTCACAGAGTAATAGGATGGTTGCACTGATTGCTGATCTCTTGACTCTATCGCGCCTAGAGACGAGTGCAGAGAACCGCAGCCGACAGCCAATCCAAGTTCGCGACATACTCACCAGTATTGCCAACGAAGCGCGCGATGTCTCTGGTGACCAGCAACACGAGATAAGCCTAGAGATGGTGGAGGGTTTGGATATCTTAGGTAATGAAGCTGAGATTCGAAGTGCACTGTCCAACCTGGTCTTCAATGCCGTGCGCTATACGCCGGCACAGGGAACGATAGCGATCAAGCTTGAAGCGATGGAGCGAGGGGCACTGTTCAGCGTCACGGACAATGGCGAGGGGATCGCTGCGGAGCATATGCCGCGCATAACTGAGCGTTTTTATCGCGTTGATGAGGGGCGCTCTCGTGACAGCGGCGGCACCGGACTGGGCTTAGCAATCGTTAAGCATGTACTGGTTCGCCATAATGCCACACTAGGCGTATCCAGCAAGCTTGGCGAGGGCAGCCGCTTCAGCGTAACCTTCCCTGCCCACCGAGTTACACACGACTAGCGTTTGTACTGCTCTACCCAGAAGATTGTTGCGCCAATTACCGCTGTCGGCATTAGAATCAAATTAAGCCCCGGCACCAGCATCCCTAACTGTACCAACGAACCAAAACCCAGCGCCGACCAGCGTCGCTCAGCGAGCCGCTGCTTCATCTGCTTAAAGCTGACGCGGTTATTATCCATCGGGTAGTCACAGTACTGGATGGCCATCATCCAGGCCGCAAACGCGAACCAAACAAAAGGCATCAGCAGATTAAGCACCGGGATAAAACTTAAAATGAACAGCATCAGCAGGCGCGGCAGGTAATAGGCGAGCTTAGAGAGCTCACGGCCTAAAGCCTGAGGAATCATTTTTGCGACAGATTGCCAGCTGTCTAGATTTGAGTTCACCTGCCCACGCAGATCCTGCTCCACTTTCTCAGCCAGAATCCCGTTAAACGGCGCTGCGATAAAGTTAGCGGCCACCGAAAAGCCGTAATAAACCCCAATCACGACGAGCACCGCCAGTAGCGGCCAGAGCAGATACTCGAGGAAACTCAGCCACTCCCAATCAGGCAGCCAGAGGTCAATCAGATACTGCACCCAAGCAGAGAAGTTAGTCATCAGCAGGTATATCGCACCGCCAAATAGGAATAGATTGATTAGCAACGGAATCAGCACAAACGCACGGATACCAGGTTTGGGTAAGTAGCTGAAGCCACGCAGCAAGTAGAGCGATCCTGCTACAGGGTTGTTACCACTCATGATGCGAAGAAGTTTAGGTAGATACGAATTACAACGGCAAGAATCATCAACGCGAGTCCGGCACGGTTCACTTTAAACTCCAGCGCACTGAACTGAATCATCGGCTGCCAGAAGCGCAAAATGGCGCTCCAATCACTCGTGCGATTGCCGTAGATAAGCAGCGATGCAATGTAGACGATCAGGCCACCCCAAAAGAAAAAAGGCTCTACGGTGAATAAGATTTGATTCATCAGTTAACCTCAGTTTCTATGGATGTGTCGATATTGCTGCAGAGCGCCTGCTGCTGGCGCTTTAGCAGTCGACAACCATCGCTTTTATTATTGATATCCCAACAACCATAGCGCGCCCAGGACTTCTCGTCCTCGGTGATTTGGGTTTGATAAGCGGGTACGCCTTCGCAGAAGTTGGGAGTCTCGGCACTGGTTTCAAAACAGCCACGCAAGAAATTACCGGAGTCCACCATACAGATCGGTGAGCGGCAATCCTCAACGCTTTCGAGCGCCTGATCAAAACAGCCCTGCTGAGTAGACTGCTGCCCGAGAGCTTTGCCCTGCTGCCTGAATTCTGCTGCAGCATTTTGGCGCTCATCGTTGAACTCTGCCAGCCACTCATCGCTAAAGAACTTAACCCAGATGTAGCCAGCCGCGCCGACTAACATTAGAGCCAGCAGTATCCACCTCTTCACTTAGCGCGGCTCCGCAGCTTTCGGACGGTAGAGGCCAATCAGGATCATAAACAGGCCCACAACGACCAATAGCATGCCGCCGTTCACAAGTAGGGGGTTACGCTGCATAAAGGATACGAAGGGGTATTTGCCGGACTCTTCACAGGTTTCAGCGGCCCAGTGCCAAACACCGCCACCTTGAATACAGACTTCGACCTGGTTCTGTTCGACCATGTAGCCAGCCATCAGAGCGATCGCGGGCACGATTAGTAGTGCAAGACCTAACTTAAGCATCAATCCTCGTCGCTAATACCGATATTGGATACACCCTGGTTCTGTGCTAGCTCACGCACAGTTTCAACCACGGCCGGTTTGAAGCTAGTGCCCGACAGACGCTCCAGAAGCTCCTCTTGGAAGGCATCCTCGTCTAGCATCAGATCGTGCATATTGATCAGACGCACTAGCTCCTCATCGGACATCTGATCATCCGCCTCTGCAAACTCCACATAGGCACCAATGGTGTCGTACGAGAGGTTAGATACCGCAACTGCCTCATCACTCTCCTGCTCCAGCTTCAGAATTAGCGTAGAGAAGAGTGCCATCATGGCATCGCGGGCAGGGATGGCGCCAAACATGTCGTACTCGTCGAGGTCGACGATGTTGTCCTCGACATGGTTGAGCTGAACTTCGTAGTTCACTTTTGTGCCGCGCTGCGTTTGCTCTTCCCAGATGGAGTTGAGCAGGTTACGCATCTTCTCCAGATCACCAAAGTTCATAAGGCGGGAGAAGAGAGCGAAGTTAAGGAACATGCGCTCAGATAGCGCGGTCGCGAAGAGCATCTGCTGCCAGGGTTCAAGAGCGCGTATCTGCTGTTCAAAGCGGTTTTCTGAGATCATGTTCTACTCCGGGTCAATCTTTGTTGAGGCTCTCTCAAGAGCGGTCACAGACGAACTTCGATGCCGCGCTCACGCATGTAAGCTTTGGCTTCTGGAACACTGTACTCATTGAAGTGGAAGATACTAGCGGCCAAAACAGCATCCGCCTTACCTTCGATACAGCCATCCACGAGGTGGTCTAGGTTACCGACACCACCTGAGGCTATCACTGGAATGTTAACGGCTTCTGACACGCCACGCGTTAGACCCAGATCGTAGCCGTTTTTAACGCCATCTTGGTCCATAGAGGTCAGCAGGATCTCCCCGGCTCCCAGCTCTTCCATCTTCTGCGCCCACTCGATCGCGTCTAGCCCTGTCGGCTTACGACCACCATGCGTGAAGATCTCCCAGCGACCCTCTTCATCAGGGGCTGATACCTTCTTGGCATCGATCGCTACGACAATACACTGACTACCGAAACGCTCGGCCGCCTCTTGCACAAACTCGGGGTTAAATACCGCCGCCGTGTTGATAGAGACTTTATCAGCGCCAGCATTCAGTAGCGTGCGAATATCATCACAGGTGCGCACACCACCACCGACTGTGAGGGGGATGAATACCTGCGAAGCCATGCGCTCAACGGTGTGAACCATGGTGTCACGTCCTTCATGGCTAGCGGTGATATCAAGGAAGGTGATCTCATCCGCGCCCTGCTCATCGTAACGACGCGCCACTTCAACTGGGTCGCCGGCATCACGGATATCAAGGAACTTCACGCCCTTAACGACGCGACCATTTTCAACATCCAGACAGGGGATAATACGCTTAGCCAGTGCCATCTTTGGAGTCCTGCTTAGTTGCCAGTCAGCTGATCGCTGAGCGCCTGTGCTTCGGCAACATCGAGGGTGCCTTCGTAGATCGCACGGCCAGTAATGGCGCCAAAGATACCTTTGTCAGCCACTTGTGCCAGCGCGCGGATATCGTCGATATTGGTCACACCGCCCGACGCGATAACTGGAATGCCACCCTGCTGTGCCAGATCTACAGTCGCCTCAACGTTGACGCCCTGCATCATGCCGTCACGGGCGATATCGGTGTAAACGATTGATGAGACACCGTCATCGCGGAAACGCTTGGCCAGATCAACGGCTATCACGTCTGTCACTTCAGCCCAACCATCAATAGCGACGCGGCCATCTTGCGCATCCAGACCGACGATAATGTGGCCCGGGAAGGCTTTACACATCTCTGTAACAAACTCAGGCTCTTTCACCGCTTTTGTACCGATAATCACTTGGCTGACGCCCGCGGCAAGGTAAGCTTCGATGATCTCGGCAGAGCGAATGCCGCCTCCAATCTGAATTGGCAGATCAGGGTAGGCTTTAGCGATCTCTTGGACGATCTCACCATTGACCGGCTTACCGGCGAAGGCGCCATTCAGGTCCACGAGGTGCAGACGACGACAGCCCGCATCGACCCATTTAGCCGCCATATCAACAGGGTTATCAGAGAAGACGGTTGAGTCGTCCATACGGCCCTGACGCAGGCGTACACACTCACCATCTTTTAAATCGATCGCGGGGATAATCAGCATTAAATTCGCTTCCTAACGCTTGAACGGGGCTTACTGCTGGCCGTTCCAATTTACAAAATTCTGTAGCAGTTTAAGGCCTGCTTTGGAGCTCTTCTCAGGGTGGAACTGCACGGCAAAGACGTTGTCTTTCGCCAGCGCCACATCGAAGGGAACGCCGTACTCACAGGTACCAGCAACCAGCGCCTTTTCGGCAAGATGTACGTGGTAGCTGTGGACAAAGTAGAAGCGTGTATCTTGCTCGATACCCTGCCAGAGTGGGTGATCCAGCGTCTGCTTAACTTGGTTCCAGCCCATGTGCGGGACTTTGAGCTTTTCGCCCTTAGCATCTTTGAGGCTCTTACCAAAGAAGTTTACTCGACCACCAAACTCGCCCAAGCAATCAACGCCACCGTTCTCCTCCGAGAAGTCGGTCAACGCCTGGTAGCCCACGCAGATACCGAGAAATGGTTTACCTGATTGGATCGCCTCTTTGACCTCTGCGTCTACACCTAGACGGCGCATCTCGGCAATACAGTCACGAATCGCGCCGACACCCGGCAACAGCACGCGATCTGCATCACGTACTACTTGAGGATCGGCTGTAAGGACAACCTCGGTGTTTTTAGAGACCAGTTCCAGCGCTTTAGCAACCGAGTGCAGGTTACCCATACCGTAATCGATTACAGCAATTCGATTCATGCTTAGAGGCAGCCCTTAGTAGATGGCATCATGCCCTCTGCACGTGGATCGAACTCCAGCGCCATACGCAGCGCACGGCCAAAGGCTTTGAAGATGGTCTCGGCCTGGTGGTGCGTGTTTTTGCCCTTGAGGTTATCGATGTGCAGCGTTACGCCGGCGTGATTTACAAAGCCGTGGAAGAACTCGCTGAAAAGATCCACATCAAAACCACCCACAGAACCGCGCACGAACTCTACATCCATAGCAAGACCTGGACGGCCCGAGAAGTCGATAACAACTCGAGACAGCGCTTCGTCTAGCGGCACGTACGCATGACCGTAACGACGAATACCCTTCTTGTCGCCGACTGCCTGTTTGAACGCCATACCCAGAGTAATGCCGATATCTTCCACGGTGTGGTGATCATCGATGTGCAGGTCGCCCTTGGCGTTGACGTTAAGATCGATCAGGCCGTGACGCGATATCTGATCCATCATGTGGTCAAGGAAAGGGACGCCAGTTTCAGCGTTGAACTGACCTGTACCGTCGAGGTTGATCTCGACAGTAATCTGAGTCTCGAGGGTATCTCGAGAGACCTTGGCTACACGTTCAGCCATGCTCTGCTCCATAGAAGTTGCGCGAAGGCCGCAATTATAGCGGCTTTGGCGTGTAAAACCCACCATGTAGGAGGGTTGTGAGCAAAGCGAACGACGCGACCTCTGCTCTGTCTCCTAACTGCTGAGAAGCACCTGCCTGAGAGGGTGTTGAAAGACGCTGTAAATCCGGCTGCGCGCTTGCTCCTGCGTCGCGCAGCATACCGTCCGTCCCTGGACATATCCGTGTACGCTTGTTGGCAGTTCCGACCGCCAACACTTTCAACACCCTCTCAGGCAGGCGTTAGGTCTGCACTCCAAGGTTTTTATTCACTTCATCGGCAACAACACTTTCACTCCCCTCCCACCTGGTTACCTGCCTTCTTCAATAACCCGCGAATAGCTCGCCTGTGGTCTACACTGGGGTGAGATTACAAATTTGAAGAAAGGATGCTCTGCTATGCGGATTTTACTCAAGCTTATTGGCTGGTTGGTGTTTCTTATCGTCGGTGTGACGGCGGCGCTGGCGGCCTATCTGATGTTCTTCTTTAACCCCAATGATTACCGCGCTCAGATTGAGGAGCGGGCACTGCTGGATGGCGGGGTGGAGTTAAAGATCAATGGGGATATCGGTTGGTCGTTTTACCCCTGGCTTGGACTGGAGTTGAAGCAGCTCAGCGTTAACTACCCAGGGCAACCGCAGTTGGCTACCTTGGCGAGTGCTGGAGCGGCGTTAAATATTCCGGCGCTACTGGGCGGTGCGATCCAGCTCGATAGTATTTTGGTGGATGGACTGGAGCTGAATCTGGTGCGTGATGCCAAGGGCAATGAGAACTGGGTTACCACTGCGCAAACTGGGGCTGAGATGGAACCCAAAGATGAAGATAGTGGACGGGGTGACCATGGCGGTGATTTACAGCTGGCGATCAATAGTATCAGTTTAAGCAACGCCAAAGTCAGCTTCGAAGATCAAATCTGGGCGCGCAAAATCGAACTTGCAGACCTCAACCTGAGCGCCAACGCAGTTTCACTTGATCAAGCATTTCCAATCAATTTCACCGGTTCGCTGACCCAGACTGACGCCAGTGAGTTGACCACCCAGGTGGGTATGGAGTTGAGCACTGAGCTGAGTCTGAATATGCAGCAAGGAGTTATCGAGCTGCGAAATCTGGTCTCTAAGCTATCGCTCGAACAGGCAGGTTTAGCACAGCCTCTTGTGGTTGATCTAAGCTCGGATCTTCGTCTGAATCAGCAGGAGCAGCGCATCACTCTAGACAACCTTAAGCTCAGTTTGGCAGAGCTGAATATGAGCGGGAAGTTAGCACTTACAGACTTCACAACACAGATAATACAGGGCGAAATTAATGTCGCGCAGTTCGACCTTCGGGCCGTAGCAGCGCGCTTTGGTGCTGAACTGCCGACCCTTGGCGAAGGGGCTCTGAGTGGCGCAGCGGCCAAGTTTAAACTGGGCGGTAGCGCCAGCAGCATACAGTTACAGGACTTAGTAGTGACCCTGGATAAGACTAAGGTTACAGGTTTGCTGGCCATGAACCTTCAGAGCGGCGCGTTAGCGGCAAACCTCAACCTTGATCAGATCAATCTGGATACCTACATGGCGCCGGCTACTGCAGGTACAGGCACTGTTGAGGCCGCGCCCGCCGAGAAGGGCTGGTCGAAAGAGCCTCTCTTTGATGCTGAACCGCTGAGGGCACTGAACGCAGACCTCAAATTGGCCATCGGCAAAGCGACCTATCAGGGAAACAGTATCGACAACCTCAATCTAGATTTGAGCGCGAAAGCGGGCGATATTCGCCTGAAGCAACTGACCGGCGAGGCCTTTGGTGGTGCTGCTGATATCAGTGGTGCACTGGATGCGCGTGTCGCGCCGGCGAAGATCGCTATCAAACCCAAGTTTACCGGCATCAAAGTAGAGCAGCTGATGGCGCTGGCGATGGAGGAGACACCAGTGAGGGCCACCGCCAATCTAAATGCGGCGCTGACCACTCAGGGTAATTCGCTGCACTCAATCATTAATGGCCTCAACGGCGATCTGAATCTCTCGGCCGACCAGGGGATCATCCAAGGCATCGATATGGCGCAAGAGCTGTGTCAAAAGATCGAGAACATCACATCGCTCGGCTTCAATCCTGATCAGGTTGACCGCACCACGCCAATCGCCGACCTGAAGTCGGGCTACACCATCAAAAATGGCGTGGTCACGAACCCCAGCACCACGGCCGGCCTCGACGCAGCCTTGTTGGATGCCAAAGGTACCATCGATCTGCCACAGCAGGCATTCGACTACAATGTGGGACTATCGCTCACCGATGATCTGTTTCAGCAGAGTTGTGGTATCAACCCAGCACTGAAGGGTGTGCGTATCCCTGTGAACTGCAAGGGTAATTTTGATACCGACCCTGTTAAACTCTGTGCCCTCGACACAAGCTTTGTCGGCGAAGTGATTAAGAAGGCGATCGGCGCTAAAGCACAGGCCGAGATCGACAAGAAAAAAGCTGAGCTCGAACAGCAAGCCAAAGAGAAACTGCAAGAGAACTTGCAGAATAGCGTCGGCGATAAACTCAAAGGTGAAGCAGGTTCACTGCTTAAGGGGCTGTTCGGAAACTAGGAGTTTGCCTCCCCGAATGAGTGAATTTGATTTTAGCGCGGCCGTGCTGAGCTGGTTTGATCAGCACGGTCGCAAGCACCTCCCTTGGCAGCAGGAGAAGAGTGCCTATAACACCTGGGTCTCAGAGATCATGCTGCAGCAGACGCAGGTAGCTACCGTTATTCCTTACTACCAGCGCTTCATGGAGCGTTTCCCAACCGTTTTCGATCTAGCGCAAGCACCGATCGATGAAGTGCTGCATCTATGGACCGGTCTTGGCTACTACGCTCGCGCCCGCAATCTACATAAGGCAGCACAATGCGTAGTCGCCGACTTTAGCGGAATATTTCCCACCGACCCCGAGCAGCTCGAGACGCTTCCTGGAATCGGTCGCTCCACCGCCGGCGCAATCGCCTCAATCGCTGGTGGGCGCCGCGCTGCTATTCTGGACGGCAACGTAAAGCGTGTACTTGCGCGCTTCGCAGCGGTTGAGGGCTGGGCAGGTACAACCAGCGTGCAGAAGGAGCTTTGGAAGCTCGCCGAAGCGCTAACACCCACCGAACGAGTTGGCGACTACACCCAGGCGATGATGGACTTGGGTGCAACGCTCTGTACCCGCAGCAAACCTGAGTGCGATCGCTGCCCATTAGTACAGCATTGCAAAGCACTCAGCCAAAATCGCGTAAACGAGCTGCCGCACCCACGTCCTAAAAAGGTTCTGCCAGAAAAACAGACTTTAATGATGATTGTGCGCCGAGGCTCTGAGGTGCTGCTGCAGCAAAGGCCACCCACAGGAATCTGGGGAGGGCTATACAGCTTCCCAGAAACGCCGGATCTACGCGACCTACCACAAGGCTGGAAGCTCAATATCGATCGGGTGAAGCCGCTCGCTCCTCTACGCCACACTTTTTCACACTACCACCTCGATATTACACCGATTTTGGTCGATGCATCCGATCTCGATTTTGCTGCATTAATGGAAGAGCGGGCTTCGCTTTGGTATAACAGCGACCAACCCACAGAGATCGGCCTAGCAGCCCCGGTGAAAAAGTTGCTGGCCAACCTGAATAAGCTCGACACTGGAGACTAAGATGAGCCGTACCGTTTTTTGCAAGAAGTACAAAGAGGAACTCGAAGGCCTCGAGCGCGCACCCTACCCAGGCCCAATCGGGCAGGACATTTTCGACAACGTTTCTAGGAAGGCGTGGCAAGAGTGGACCGATCATCAAACCATGTTGATCAACGAGAAACACCTAAGCCTGATGGACCCGGCTAGCCGCAAGTTCCTGCAGGAAGAGATGCAGAAATTCCTCTCTGGCGAAGAGTACGCTCAGGCCGAGGGATACGTTCCACCGAGCAAATAAGAGAATTCCCCTCTTAGCTGTTGACAGCCCAATCCAATCTCGGTTTAATACGCGCCTTCTGAGTTGCCTCGATAGCTCAGTTGGTAGAGCAGAGGATTGAAAATCCTCGTGTCGGTGGTTCGATTCCGCCTCGAGGCACCATCCAATTTAAAATAAGCCATGTAAATCAGATATTTGCGTGGCTT
>Ga0209555_10000815_pt1 | contig 25522 bp, 31 predicted proteins | sample SaaInl85LU_5_DNA_FD_184643 | JGI IMG/M metagenome (GOLD analysis project Ga0209555, IMG submission 184643) | Marine microbial communities from expanding oxygen minimum zones in the Saanich Inlet - ESP_85LU_5_DNA (SPAdes) (version 2) | ecosystem: Environmental > Aquatic > Marine > Intertidal... | reverse complement strand
AAGTGTGTGTTTGATCGAGCTAGGTGTTCTCGTTGGCATTTACAGCTAAAACCTCAAGCTCTTCTTTTGTTAAAAGACGAGACCGAGTCAGGAAACGCTTTTCGCGGCCGTTATCCAAACTAAACATCCCTCCACGGCCAGGTACAACGTCGATAATTAGCTGTGTGTGCCGCCAGACTTGGAATTGAGATCCAGATATATAAACCGCCGATCCGTCAATCTCTCCGAGCTTTACGTCTGATAGCCCAATTTTGAAATCATCCTTAGGGTAGCACATAGGAGAGGATCCATCACAGCAACCGCCTGATTGATGGAACAGTACAGGTCCGTGATCCTCGATAATTTCTGATAGTAGCACGCGAGCAGCATCAGTTGCTGTCACTCTTGTGCCGGCTGAAGTGCCTGCAGGAAGATCTGTATCGGTTACGCAGTGTACTTCGCGGTTTGGTTTACTGTCGTTCACAATATTTCTCCGATCAATTCCCCAGCATACCAAGAGTACGCTGGGGAGACTTGGGTTTTCTAGAAGAAGCCTAGTTTGTTCGGGCTATAACTAACCAGCATATTCTTAGTTTGCTGATAGTGATCTAGCATCATTTTGTGAGTTTCACGGCCAATCCCTGATTGTTTGTATCCACCAAATGCAGAGTGCGCAGGGTAGGCATGATAACAGTTGGTCCAGACACGACCCGCTTGAATGGCCCGTCCAAAACGGTAACAAGTGTTAGCGTCACGGCTCCAAACGCCTGCACCTAGACCGTACAAAGTATCGTTGGCAATTTCGAGCGCCTGGTCTTCATCCTTAAATGTCGTAACTGATACTACCGGTCCAAAAATCTCTTCTTGGAACACCCGCATTTTATTGTGACCCTTGAGAATGGTTGGTTGTATGTAGTAGCCAGAAGACAGTTCGCCTCCATAGTCAGCCGCATTACCTCCAGTAAGAACTTCTGCGCCTTCTTGCCGTCCTATATCAAAGTAAGAGAGGATTTTCTCTTGCTGCTCTGAAGACGCTTGTGCCCCCATCATGACACCTGCTGCACGAGGGTCGCCGGTGACGATTGCCTCTGTGCGTGCAATACATCTTTCGATGAATTCATCATAGATATCTTCATGAATAATGGCGCGACTGGGGCAAGTACACACCTCACCCTGATTAAGCGCGAACATCACAAAACCTTCAATAGCCTTATCAAGGAACGCATCGTCTTCGCGCATGATGTCTTTATGGAAAACGTTTGGAGATTTACCGCCCAGCTCCAGAGTTACTGGAATTAGATTTTCAGTCGCGTACTGCATAATGAGGCGACCAGTGGTTGTTTCCCCCGTGAATGCAATCTTCGCTATTCGGTTCGACTGTGCGAGTGGCTTGCCTGCTTCCAGACCAAAACCATTAACAATGTTCAAAACACCAGCAGGAAGGACATCAGCAATCAGCTCTGCCCAAACCATTATTGTGGCAGGTGTCTGCTCAGCCGGTTTGATGACAACTGCATTACCTGCAGCGAGAGCTGGTGCAAGCTTCCAGGCTGCCATGAGCAATGGGAAGTTCCATGGAATAATTTGACCAACAACGCCTAGCGGCTCATGGAAGTGGTATGCCACAGTATCGTTGTCTAGTTCGCCAAGGCTACCTTCTTGTGAACGTATGCACGATGCAAAGTAACGGAAGTGATCTACAGCTAGCGGTAGATCAGCAGCCATAGTTTCACGGATAGCTTTGCCGTTATCCCAAGTTTCACACGTCGCCAACAAGTCGAGGTTGGCCTCCATAATATCTGCAATCTTCAAAAGTGCGTTTGCACGCTCTGTCACTGAAGTCTGCCCCCAAGCAGTCTTTGCAGCATGTGCAGCATCAAGAGCTTTCTCAATATCAGATGCATCAGAGCGAGCTATTTGGTTTATAACTGCGCCTGTAATTGGCGTTGTATTATCGAAATAGCGCCCATTAACTGGTGGGACGAATTGACCACCAATGAAGTTGTCGTATTTTGTTTTGAAAGGCGATGTAAACGCAGATTTTTGATCAGCCATATTGCTCATATTATCCTCCATAATGAACGCCCTTACTAAGAAGGCGAACAGCGGCGCATGATAGGTGTATGATGCTGTAAACTTCAGGCCATGTCTCAATAGTGATACACTTCGACTAATAGTCCATGTGTCAAACGACTATTTTGGGAGATGAATACCTAGACGATTAATTCGACGATACAGTGTAGCTCGAGCTATTCCTAAGTTCAAAGCGGCCTGTGATAAGTTACCGTTTGTACGTGTGATTGCCTTCACAATTGCGGTTTTTTCACCTCTACGGAGACCAGTAGCACACTGGTTATCGTTGAAAATATCGGTTGCAGCTACTGGCTTGAGCTCTTCATTCACAGCCCAGCCAAATAACTTTCTTGCTGTGTGCGTAGCTCCAATTATGCAGTCATCTGAGTTAATTGCTACTAGCGCGCTAGGGTCTGCACTATTCTGTGCAGCAAGCACGATGCGTTCTTTTGAAAAATGTGCTCGAAAATTTTGCGTTTCGATATGGCAAGCAGCGTTTTTCACCGTTGCTGCGATAAGTGAGCTTGTTGTGGGCGCGTGATCAAGCCTAGCGGAACTGACATCGAGTACACCAACTATTTCAGCATTTGCTCCATGTATTGGGACGCCAATGCAGGTCATCCCGATGTTCTTTGCTAAAAAATGCTGGTTGCGTTCAATTATGACTGGGCGCTGCTCGGCTAGGCAAGTTCCTATGCCGTTTGTGCCTTCTGCACTCTCACTCCAAATTGCACCTGGGCAAAGTCCCCACTCTTCGAAGCTATCTTTATCCGCGGAACTGGTACGTTGGTCTAAGATTAATCCATTCTGATCGGTCAAAATGACGGAGCATCCGGCGTTACAGATTAAGCCAAACAACTCATCTAGCTGAGGCTCGGCAAGAGAGATCAGTTGTTCAAGGTTTTGCCTTCTGAGTACGAGTTCTTTTTGACTAATTCGGTTTGTTGGTGCTGAGTTTGTCGGGTCTATACCATGATGCTCATAGGACCTGCGCCAAGAAGCTGCTAACCTACTTTTGGCGGCAAAGCTTTTACTTTCTAAGGATGTCAGTACATAGGATGCGTGGTTCATATAGACCTCTCGCAACTAGTTTAACGCAATTGATCTTTCTGGCAAGTTGAGGCTGTAAGCAGACTTCCAGCCCTGAAGTTGTTAGGTAATGTATGCTTGCTGCGCTCACGTCGATACACCCGCACCTCGCCGTCCAGTATCAGATGTGTGTCATCACGCAGCTGCCGCATGTCATGCTCCTCACCACAACACTACGGCAGGGCGTACCAACAAGTCTACGAAAGTGTGTGTTTAGGGGGCGAATACGAGTTGGAAACAGGATTTTTGCGACTATATCTTGATGTATAAGTATCAAGAAGGTACTTTTTTGGCCTGATTGGGTGTTTGAATTAGACAGATAAACATCCGAATTTATCAAAGTAAGATGGGTTATTGGAAAATGAGTTCACTTCTTAGCCAAGTCGTTCAGATGCAAATGGCACTTGCCGAAATGGAAAAAGCAGTCGGTATTAAAGATATCGGGACTGCAGAGAAGATGGTTCTTGGAGCTATCGTCGATTTGTCACGTGACAAAAAGATGGTGAGGACCCACGAGATTATTGAACATCCCTTAGTTGAGTCATGTTCCCGTCCTTCGCTTTTCCGAGCCTTGAAGCAGCTTGAGGTTCTGGGTAATATTTCAAAGTCAGATGATAAACGTGGCTTGTATATGCTAGCAACTGTTGGCTAACAAAAAGCATTAGAGGGGATGTCAGCATGCAGGAGCATTTACAGCGTCTCGTCGTCGTTAGTATTGCGTTTGTTATTGCATCTTCACTGACCCTTGGGTTGGTGTTCCCCCTTCAGGCTATGCTGCTAAGCGGTTCAAAGCTCGAAATCGGCCTGTTGTTTCTTCCGCATGGCGTCCGAATTTTAGCTTTCCACTTTTTTGGTTGGAAAGCGATCTTGTACTTAATGCCTACAAGCTACCTTTTTTGGCTGCTTTCAAATCATGCAGGTTCTGAACTCCACGTGTTATCGCCCGTAGTAAGCATGATTGCATGCTATGTGGGCTACAAGATAGCCACGCTGCTTCCGCTACCTGTGTCAGGTGATTTAACGCCCAACCTATGGAAGTTCTTAGTGTTAGCTGGAGCTATTTCGTCATTTGCAAACGGCGTTGCCTTGAGTGTTTTGCAGCACCAAGGTGCTGAGCTGATGAGTGTGTTGGGTTACTTGGTTGGCGATGTAATGGGGCTGCTTGTTTGCTTCTTGATGCTTATGTACGCCTTCAGGTGGGCTCGACTGGTCGGATCGGCGAACAAAGCATAGACTATCTGTTGTGTTACAGCGTTTCGCGCTAACTTCAAAAGGCCGACTTGCTTTGTGGCCCAAAACATGGCCCTCGACTTTGTGTCACAAACTATGTCACGCCAAAACTCCGCCAACACAGTGTTCGCAACACAGCACTAGCCAACACTGTGTTCAACACCGTGATTCAGCGCTCGAAATAGTCAGCAACACGGCAAAAAGTGTGTGTTTGGTGTGTTTTTGAAAAACACAACTTAAGCGTGCATGACGCTCGGCTAAGTCATTGATATTGCGTGATAAATGGTGCCCGGGGGCGGAATCGAACCACCGACACGAGGATTTTCAATGGAGGCGGTGCAAATTAGACGTTTATTATCAATGGTGTGTGCATCAATATTTTTGGTGTGCGCGTAAGTGTGTTTTTAGTGTCATTTTGAGGGCAGGGCGGAAACGCTGTGTTGACCACCGTTTAGTTGGGGCGCCATACCTCTCCCTCGGCCACATTCGCTCATGTTTGCAGTCGCTATATTTCTGCAGCGTCCAGCGCTCTGCGCACTCGACTTGTTGTAGCGGCTACATCGTACAGTTTGTCTAGGCCGAATAAACCCAAACGAAAAGTTTTGAAGTCAGCAGGCTCATCACACTATAATGGCACGCCAGCTGCAATCTGAACACCGTTGTCAGCAAACTTCTTACCATTCTGAACATCTGGATCGTTAGTGTAGGATACAACAACGCCCGGCGCACCAAAGCCGTCAGCTGCAACCGATGTTATGCCGCGTGAAGCTAATATTTTGTGGATGTTGATGATAAAATTTATCTTCAGAAACTATTGTAGTTGAACGTAAAGATCCTGGATAAGAGCGGCCGTCTTACATAGATAATCTAGTTGTTTCATTTCTGTGCTATAAAATCAGCTAAAGCCGACATACCAACATGTGCAGAGCCTGAGAGTTGTTCAGCTTCGTATTCATCATACGCAAAGGTCTTGCAGCTACCAAACACTTCTTTAAAGCATGCTTGCGTATACATGTTTTCAACAAAAGGTGGGCCGCCAGTTCCAAATTGGAGCTGTTTTGGGGTGTAGCCGTGTATCATGATCAAACCCCCTGGCCGAGTTGCTTCTAGCATCTTATGTCACAACAAATTGCGCTGATCTGGGCCAACAAATTGGAAAAATATTCCGAGAGTAATGTCAAAAGAATTGCTCGGCCAATCCCACTGAAACAAATCAGCTTGGATGAAATTAGCGTCTACCTTGTTTAATGCTGCTAACTTTTGTGCTTTGGCTACTGCAGAAGGAGCGAATTCTACACCAGTTATTTTCAAGCCTTTTTTTGCCAAATGCACTCCATTACGGCCTTCGCCCTCTGCTATCGAAAGCACGGATTGACCTTTATGAAACAGTGCATCGTATTTTAGTAAAAAAGGAACAGGGTCCTCACCGAATAAATATCCTTATCGAGAAAAGCGGTCTTCCCACATTTTAACTTCCTTCGAGCAGCCATTGTTGAACTACCTATAGTTTGTTGAGCAATCAAAGTGCGCGTTATCCATTTAATCCACCAGCGATGTATTTGGCGTTTTTATATCCCATTGCGTTCAGAGATGCTGCAGAAAGTGCGCCGCGGTTATTGGCATTACAGTAACATAAAATAATTTCATCAAGGCGAGGAAGAATGCTCTCTACATTCATTTCAAGTTTTCCGCGGCTGATGTTCAAAGATCCAATGATATGATCCGTACGATGTTCTTCTCTATCCCTAATATCGAGAAGTTTAGCCCCGTGGCTTACAAGTGAATCAACATCGCTTGGTAAAACACCCTCAACCTGAGAAATTGCGTCGTCGGCAAGTGCTTGAAATTTGACTGTATAGGCCATGTTTTGCGCCTCTTTAATTTAGTGTTAAGTATTTGGGTTATGGGCTTTTTCTTTGTCCTGGAGAGCATTGGTGGCTTCGAATTGCGATAGGAAAACTTTTCCGGTTAAATCCGTCAAGAAGTGCTCTCTTTTCAATCGATCCATAACAGGGCCTTTGACCTCAGATAAATGTAGCTGGACATCCATCTCTTGGAGCCGCTGATTTATGGTCTCGAGCGACTCTAATGCGCTTAGGTCAATTTCGTTGATTGCAGAACATTGCAGAATAACGTGACGGATTGTTCTGTCTCTAGCGACACGATTTTGTATTTTGTCTTCGAGAAAGCGAGCATTCGCAAAATAGAGGCTTTCGTCTACGCGTAGCGTTACAATCGTGGGGTCTGTGATGACAGCATGACGCAAGATGTTTCGGTAGTGTTGGGTCCCTGGAACTTGGCCGACCTCAGCAATATGCGGCTTTGAGGATTTATATAGATGCAACAGAATGGATAACCCAACACCTGCGGAAACACCTGCCTCAACACCGAGCAGAAGGGTCAAAAGAATGGTTACGAGAACGGCTGAAAAATCTGCCTTTGAGTAGTGCCAACTCCGCTTCAGGATCGAAAAATCCACGAGGCTCACGACAGCGACAACTATAGTCGCAGCAAGCGTCGCTTTGGGAAGAAAGTAGATAAGGGGTGTTAAGGCGACGGCTGCAATTGCCAACCCAATAGCAGTAAAGGCGCCAGCTGCTGGTGTCTCTGCCCCTGCATCAAAGTTCACGACGGATCGAGAAAAGCCTCCCGTAACTGGAAAGCCTCCTGTGAGTGACGCACCAATGTTCGCCGCACCCAAACCAATCAGCTCCTGATCAGGATCGATGCGCTGACGCTTCTTGGCCGCAAGTGTTTGCGCAACTGAAATCGATTCCACAAATCCGATGACTGAGATGAGGAACGCGGGCAGAAGTAATTGTCCGAGTAGCGCAGGCGAGGCAGAAGGAAGTGTAAAAGGTGGTAAGCTTTGTGGAACGTCACCAACAATTCTTACGCCTTGATCAGCCAAGCCAAACGCCCAAACCGCCACGGTGGTCGCAACGACAACAACCACAGGGCCGGTCTTCACCATGACGCCTATTACTATGGTACCTAGTCTGAGTTTGACAAGCAAAGGTTTCAAACCTTTGCGCACCCAGAATAGAAATACAGTCGCTGTGATGCCAATTGTAGCTGTGACGAAGTGTGTCTCAGTCAGATGCGTGCTCAGCGATACAACAAGTTCCAGCAAGTTGTGACCATGTGCCTCAATCCCAAAAATATGCTTAAGTTGGCTCGCGGCGATGATGACGCCTGACGCTGTGATAAAGCCTGCGATGACGGGGTGAGATAGAAAATTTGCAATAAAGCCAAGACGCAATAACCCCATCGCAAGCAGCATGACGCCCGACAATCCAGCAAGTGAAAGGGCTGCAACCGCGTAGCCCATCGTCCCTTGCTCGACGATGTTGCTGAGTGCCGCAGCTGTCATTAGTGAGACGACCGCAACTGGACCGACAGCCAAAGAGCGGCTTGTGCCAAATACAGTATAAAGCAAGATCGGCACGATCGATGCATATAGACCCGCCTCGGGAGGAAGGCCTGCCAAAAGGGCATAGGCCAATGACTGTGGTATTAACATGATCGTGACGATCAAGGCTGCCATAATGTCGTTTGAGAGGGCAACGCGTGAGTATTCACGGCCCCATGTAAGGATGGGAAAGTATCGTGTCAGCTTCATTCTGGAGATCCGTATTTAAAATTACCGCCCCTGCGGTTTGCACGAGGGGCAGTGGCAGGCGTTACTTTGCGACGATGTTTTCAGGTTTTGCCGTCCATCGTCGCTTTGAAGATGCCACCTTTCGCTTCTATCAGGCACTATCCCTCACAACGAACCGATGCAGAATACGGCGAACGATCGGTGCTACGACCAATACCGTGGGAAAGGCAATAACCCAGGATGACAGCCAGGCGGAAACCCAACTCGTCACAAAATCGGGCGTGACACCGGTCGCCAGAAATGTTGCTACGCTGGAGATCAGCAGCGACATAAAACATGAAAGAAGAAATCCAAAAGCAATGTGTTCAAGTTTGCTAGGGATGAATGGACGCATTGAAGGCCTCAGAATTTGTTAAGTGGGATTTTAGGGTAGTGGTAACCGTCACTCATTGGCTCAGGCAGAGTGCCCCCACTAGGATGGACCTGAAATGCCCCCCCAAAAAAACCTTCCAAGCGCTGCGTTCCTCGCGGATCTGAACGTCTCCGCCGCAGAAGCGTCCGGAGGCCGATAAACGGCAAGAACCTACGGGATACAAAAGGTGTTCTCTATTTTCATGGCCTTAAGCCTGGCAGGACTTGAAGCCAAAAATCGAATAGATCGGGCACACGCCGATCGTTGCGACAACGAGCATCACTGTCCCGACGGTTACTGCCCCGTATTTGAGTATAAAAGCGTCAAAGGAAGAGAGCCCGCTAAGAAAAGCGAGATAGAGCAATCCAAAGCCAAGAGCTGCCCGAAAGATGCGGTCAATGGTTCCAACATTTCTAGTCATCTTATTCTCCAATCTGTTAACTTAAAGAATGGGTATAACTTTGGTGGCGCAGAGTCAGTGATATTGTCACACAACGTGTAGAAATATAAACATCAGGTAGAGGCGGCGAGTTTTCTCACTACCAGTTTATTGAACAATGTAATGCAGCCTTGCATACGAACTCTAAAAGTAAGACCCACTATTATAATTTAAGTTTTACAATCTGGCGTCGACTAGTGCCTCAGCACGGATACTCTATCGTGTCACAAGCCATGTCCGCCCAAACATTGTTCGCAACACAGCAACACTACGGCTAGGAGCACCAACAAGTCTACGAAAGTGTGTTTGGCCGCGAAGGTTAGTAAGATCGGTTAGTCATTGTATCCTTGGATCAAATTACTATCTCTCACCCAAAGAATAGGAGGCGCATATGACAGAACAAACTCACAACTTTGAAGCCGATACAGGCAAGATCCTCAACATTGTTATCAACTCACTGTATTCTGACAGAGACATCTTTCTGCGTGAGCTTTTATCTAATGCTTCAGATGCGATTCATAAGCGAAAGCTCTTGGGTCAGACACAGCCCGACATCTTAAATCCGGCCGAAGATGAGATCTTGGTTGCCGTTGATGAACAAAAGAAAATAGTTAAAATTATAGATACTGGCATCGGTCTAAATGCTGATGATCTCACAGAAACGCTGGGAACGATTGCTCGTTCAGGAACATCTTCATTCTTAGACAGCATTGAAGAAGCTGCTGATAGTAAAAATGCAGCCAAAGCACTTATTGGTAAATTCGGTGTGGGCTTTTATTCTGCGTTCATGGTTGCAGAGAAAGTCGTCGTGACCACGAGGAAAGCCGGCGAAGCTGGAGGCAGCATTTGGGAGAGTGATGGTAAAGCGGGATATACAATTACCGCTTCAAATGAAGAACAGCCCGTTGGGACTTCCATTAAACTTTTCTTGCGCAAGGATGCCAAAGAATATGCAGAAATTCATAAGCTCAAAGAGCTCATCAAAAAATATTCGGATCATATACTAGTTCCGATTTTTGTGCAGTCGAAGGATGTAGAAAGAGAACAAGCGAACAGTGCGCAAGCATTATGGACAAAGTCGCCTTCGGAGGTCTCAGAAGAAGAATATTCTGAGTTCTATAAGGGCAGTTTAAGCGCTTTTGATGAACCTTATATTACTCTGCACAATAAGACTGAAGGTTCGATAGATTTTACCAATCTTCTGTTTATCCCTCAAACTGCGCCTTTTGATCTTTTTGAGCCTGAACGCAAAACTAAAGTCAGCCTTTATATCAACCGAGTATTCATCAGCCAGGACGTTGATGGGGTGCTCCCTAGTTGGCTGCGCTTTGTAAAGGGTGTTCTTGATACCACGAGCCTTGACCTAAACGTCAGCAGAGAAATGGTTCAGAACAGCCCTGTTATCAAAAAGATCTCGAAGTCAGTTACAAAACGGATCCTCTCTGAACTTAAAAAGAAGCTGAAAAAAGATGAAGCAGGGTACGACGCATTCTGGGAGCAATTTGGCAAAGTCTTAAAAGAGGGGCTCTATGAAGACTTTGAATATCGTGACAAGATCGCAGAGATTACTCGTGCATACTCACTCAAGCATCAAAAGCTGATCAGCCTTGATGCCTATCTGGACGAGATGACAGATAAGCAAGATAAGATCTACTACCTTACTGCTGATACATTGAAGCAAGCTAAGACTAGCCCCCACCTAGAGGGATTTAGAGCCAAAGATATTGACGTGTTATTGATGACTGACCCCATCGATGCGTTTTGGATGTCACAGATAGGTGCGTACAAGGAGAAGCCATTCTTATCTATCTCACGTGACAAGTATGATCTTTCTGAACTGTCTGAAGAAAACTCAGATGAAGTAGCCAACGAAGTAGAGACCAATTCGATCGCATTGTTAATCAAGGATTGTTTGGGCGATGTTGTTGAAGATGTAAAAGCGACAACATCACTTGTCGAAAGCCCGGTCAGGTTAGTTGCTGGTGAAGGTGGTTTGGACTTCAACTTAGAACGCATCCTAAAAGTGCAAAACCCTGACTTTGAGGGTAGTAAAAAGACTTTGGAAGTAAATGCGGACCACACCCTAGTTCGTAAAATTCCAGAGCTTACTCCTGAGCTTCAAAAAGCCCTTAGCCGAGTTCTATTTGAGCAAGCGAGGGTTTTGGACGGTGAAATGCCTTCAGATCCACAGCAGTTCTCGAAGGACCTAATCGCAATCGGCACTGCACTCTAAAGTGATCGGATAAGCGGGTATTAATCCTGCTTATCCAATTCAACGATCTCTCATGTATAAATGCATGAATTCCTTGTAAAAACTGCATAGCGTTTCTTGCGGTCTTTCGCAGTGAGCATGTGACCGGTGACATCTATAGCAAAACCGGCCAATCTGCTGTCGCTGTCCCCCCGCACAAAACTACTGCAGGAGGCACCAATAAGTCTATTAAAGTGTGCGTTTGAGAAGCAGACAGATTTTAAGCCTGCAGCCTTAGAACTAAATGTGGTTAGCTAAGAGAATTAGGAGACCAGTTTTGAAAAGACGACAGTTTGTGGCGGGTATAGGGCTTTTTACCTTAGCTGCTCCTTACGTAAGAGCGGGTAATCAAGCGCTAGGGCTGCTACCTGAGGGCTCTAACGTATTGTTCATGAGGCATGCGCTAGCACCTGGTTTTGGCGATCCAGAAAACTTTGAAATTGGTAACTGTGCGACACAGCGTAACTTAGACGACGTGGGTAGGGTGCAAGCACAGCAGATTGGATTAATGCTGAGATTAAACGGGTTAGTCTTTGATGCTGTTTACTCAAGCCAATGGTGTCGCTGTCTAGAAACAGCAGAGCTTATGGATGTTGGGCTGGTTCAAGCTTTTGTAGGGCTCAATTCATTCTTCCAATCGCACGCTCCGAAGAAGCAAACACTTGAATTGCTAAGAGAAAAATTCGAGGAATTTCCAAAAGATAAATTAACGCTGATGGTTACACACCAGGTGGTAATCCAGTCTGTTACGTCGCTCAGCGTTCAATCCGGAGGTATAGTTGCATACCACACGACTTCTAAGACTTCACAACGGCTTGTTCTTAGCTAGTGATAAAGTGCGTTTAAAAAGCTGTGTGACAACCGATGGTATGGAGTGTTGAGATTACGTTGAATTTTAGTCAGTTTCTAACTTGCGCCACTCTCCGCAGGCCCAATTTTCTAATACCCGTGGGAATTTTGAGAGAACACTTCCATTAATTTCTCTAGGTGGAAATCTACAGCATTCGAGCTTCAGGTCATCAAATCTGTCAACTTCACGGTTTGCAAAATCGCAGTTCATGCAGCTTTTTTTCATTTGGCACTCCATCGCAAAATGACTTTTATCAAAATCCAGCATGGTATAAATTTTGCTCCAGGTAAATATGAGTAATAAATTAACATCTTTAACTTCTAGGCGCTCAGTTCTAATCTGGCTGACATCCACGATCACGTCTCAAGCTGCTACACCGCTTATTGACTTAGAGCACAGCAGCGTACCTTTTTGGCAGCATAAGGAAGCTACTCCTGAGCCATTTTTGCAGCGTAGAGATAAGCAGCCGATCATTGGTGCTGACGGAAAGTATTTTGATTTTGAGAAAGAGGTAACTGATAGTCAATATTCATCATCTTTTTCAAAGGATAATAATATTAAATTTTATAAATCTTTTACCGCTGAATTATTTAATGTTCACACTCAAGAGAGTCAGAAATATTTTATCGATAGAAATTTTAATGAGAAAGATGTATCTTGGCGCAAATTTGATTATTTTTGTCGTGATTGGCGTCAAGACGAATATATTAAAATGGATCCCAACATATTAATTAAATTATTAAAAGTTATGGAGGGTATCGCTGCTGACGGTAGCATTTTAAAAGCAAATGTACTCTCAGCTTACCGAACTAAGAAAACTAATGACATGCTCAGATTGAAAAGTTCAAAAGTAGCAAAAAATTCCTTTCATATCATTGGAAAGGCAATCGATATTCAGGTACCTAATATATCCACAAAGAAGCTTCACAAATACTCTCAAGCGGTTTCAGGAGGTGGGGTTGGTGTTTACAAAACGTTCGTTCATTTGGACACGGGTCCTGATAGAAGCTGGGGTGCCTAGTGGTTGCTAGCTTGACAAGTAAAAGTTCTGCAGGAAAATTGCGTTGCTCCATTTTGAAAGCAGAGAAATTGAAATTCTTATGTAGTCTATTAATTCTTACGGCACTGGGCCCTTCCATCGGCTACGGAAAAGATATTCATTGTGGTGTCCAACTCCTTTTTAACAGTAATAAAAGCGGCGCTGAAGTTCAGTACGAGTTACGACTGCAGCTAAAAAATACCACCGGTCGTAATGTTTCGGGGGCGTCGATTGTGTACAAAGATCAGGAGCAAAATGTTTTGGGAAATGCTTTGCTAAATTGCGGCGTTCCAGAAGTTAGCTATATCACTCCAGGAAGCTTTGGTGAGTGTGCCCGAACGTTACAAGAAGTTGATAGTAGTTACGTGGATATGCTTGGGGCCGATAAGTGGACGCAGATAGTAAATAACCAGCTTGAGAGCATGGATGCGATAAAATTTTGTCAAGTTTTAGGTTTTGAGTATTAATTTGAAATTATGACTTGACTGATACCGATACTTATCTTGTCGATTTCGCGGGAGTAGTAGGCGTCTCGTAAAGCGGTGTAGAAGTCTGAGTATATGGGAACGTCTGACCTTATCAGAAAGCTTCTGTCAGTAGATGTGGTCATTTTATTTTTAACTGTCCCAGTGTAGTTTAACTGATATTCTGATCTCCGTACGTCTTGAAACATAAGTTCAAATTGGACACCAGTCAGGTCTTTGCCGGTCAGGTTTGTAAGCGACGGCATTATCCTAAAAGCATGCTTACCATCTTTAGTGATTACGGATTTTAAAACTGGCAACTTAACAATACCAACTTTATTTGGAGAATCTAGTTTCCCACATTTAAAAGAAATTAAGTTATCTGAGTTACAGTAAAAATTCAAATCATCCAATTTATTTTTATCTAGATAGCCAGACGCATACACGGGCTCTAAAAATAAAATAGAGAGAATGAAATAAAATATAATTTTATTATTAAATATCAATGTGGCCATCTTTTTTGACACGCCGGACCATAGATAGGTGTATATTTCTAGCCTCATCACTTTCATATTTAAAAAATTTACCAGCAAGTTTCTTTTCGGCTTCTAATCTTACGTAGAGCAGGAAAATACCGAATTTTTGTTCGATATTCTCTATAGCATCTGCCGCTTGTTTGACATCGCGTGCTTCAACATATTCATTCTTCAATGCTGACTGTAAGCGTTGTATACTATCAGCCTTTACTTGCGCTAGTGAGTTCCTGGCGGTGCTGCCAAGTACTTTGATTTTTTGTACAGCTATATCGATATCTTGGTCGCTAGGTTTGGGTGTTTTGCAATCAATTATATTATGATCGATACTAATCACCTTGAGCCTATTCTCTTTCAAGGTATCTTTGATGTTAGGAAGAAAATCCTCGTCAGAATACCTCACGGATAGGCGTCCTTCGCCAGAACGCTCTTGGATAATTTCTGCGTATTGCGATAGTTTTCGAGGACGAAGCCTTACCCAAACATTTACTGTTTTGAAGATTTGGGAGAAGTCGCCTAGTGTAACAGAGTTCTCTACAGCGGCCGAGAAGTTGGAAATTACATCGCTCATTCGTTCTTTCGCGCTGGCAATATAGGAGTTTTGCTCCTCTTTAAGTTGCAATACTTCTGAGTTGGCGGTCGGCGTCTTTGCTGCTTGTTCCATACTTTTCCCCAGCTTCGCGTCGTCGGTGCGACTATAAGTGTAACTGCAACTCCAAAGGAGACCTCAGCTCTAAGAAAATATAGTTTTGAAATAGCTCTGACACAAGTTCTGCTTGGGTGCTGCGGCCTTGCCACGGAACCAACTGCCGGTCTTTTTCTCAACTTTAATCGATATTGCGTTCCGGTCGAAAGTCGGAAGATGGCTTCGTATCTCAGCATCCGTCATGAGCGCAAAACACTTCTTTAGATCACGGCGTCCTTGTGGATCCAAAGCAGAGTAGACCTTTTCAAGGCTAGGAGGTTTTAAGCTGTCAGATCTCTGGAGTGCTGGTCGAGAGGTTAGTTTCTTTTTCAAAATAGGTTTCGTAGGCGAGAGCCCGGTAACCTTGCCTCTTTCGTCAGAGTGCATCAATGGAATGATGCCGCCTGAGGAATAAACAGCACGCTGCTCTTGATAAATAGCTTGAGCAGATTGGTTACTCACTGAATCACAGTGCGCATCTTTTTCTGCTGGACACTCTGCACGGCTTGCGGCCTGCGTACCTGATGATAACAGCGTTAAGAGTGCTGTTAAGAGAATTCCATTAAATTTCATCGGGCAATCCCTTTTTAATCGGTGTTGTCACGTAGGCTAAGCATACCAAGCAATTTTGGTGCCGAATAAGTTGTGGAAAATCTGCGATTTTGAAATATAAAAGAAGTATTACAACAAAATGCGGTGCAGGAATGCAGGTTAGAGCGAAAATTGTGATCGAACACGCAACATACGATCAGTGGAGAACATTTTACGATAGTTACGAAGTTGAGCGGTCTAAGTTTCTTAGCGATGAAGTCATACAAAAAACTTCTGACAACGAAGCCATTGTTTCATTTCACATTCTAGATCTCGATGGTTTGACAGCTTTGACCTCAAGGCCGGAGATCCGCCTCGAAGAGGAAAAGTTGGGTGTTGTCACAACTATCTTATAACTTTTTATAATAGATATTAGTGCTCCGCGCTTACTTGAGGACATTTATGTACGCTCTTAAAATCATTTTGCCTGCAGTATTGGTAGTGGCTGTGTTTGCAATAGGGCATATATACGTCAACACGGAGGGGTCAGGGCTTTACGTGGTTCCTGACAGCCAGCCATCGCCTGCGATTGATCCTGAAAACTCCATGGCGCAGGATTCTGCGTTGCCGCAGCTGCCGGATAAGTACAATTATCTCAAGATTGAGAACGTGTTCTCCGGTCGCTTCGGTGACACTGATGAGCTCTTCAGCTTAGAAGTTGCGATTGTCACGCGCCAACCAACGATTGCATCTGATTTTTTCATTGAGAGTATGCGGGAAAGGGAAGCAGAACTTATCGCGGAAATTACAAAAGTGGTAGTCGATATGAAGCATGAAAAGCTTAGTACTGTTTCAGGACGAAAAATATTAATGAGCGAAATTCAGGAGCATTTGAACTCCTTTTTAGAGGATGAAGGGTTCGATGCTGGCATTTTTGAGGCATTTATAACTAATTATAATATTGTGTAAATTGGCATACTACTTGCTCTACGGTTGAAGGAGGAAGTGAATATGAAACACCAAGATTTTTCTGCTGAATGGGTATCGGATACTCCGGTGTACCATTTTGAATGCACCACCTTTGACAGCCTGGGTGAAGAGGAAAGTGTTAATACCTTCCGAATTTGCACGGCTGAGATGCCCAGAGACTATTCAGTATTGGATGGTCCAGCCGTAGATCGAAATTTGCGCCACAGTCGTAAAGCGCCCAAAAATAGAGAAGTCATTACTACGGGTACGGTAGTCGCTTGTTGTAGTGAAATGGGCTCATTGAGCTGAAGTAGTAGCAAAGCCCCATTGTAGGAAATGAGCGTGATGGCTAGCACTGATATTGCTACCCTAATTTTGCGACACCTTGTGCAGCTAGGCTGATACACCGTCTGTTGTTTTCGCATGCGATTTAAGCTAAACTTTTTTACATGATCTTGCAACAGAGCCCTGACCGATCAATGATTGCTACCAGCCAACAGGCTGTTAGGAGGGCGCCCTTACATCAGTCTATGGATAAGCCGCTGGTTTCGCGGGGTGTAGGGGCTGTTGAGCCTGTTCGTTTCGTTGAAGGAATTAACAAGAATGAATTAGTTTCGACAGCACAGTCTTTTGAAGATACTAACGCTGCAATACAGCATCGAAACGCGGTAAACGGTAGCCAGCTACAAACGTCTTTCTACTCGGCAAAAATCAAATATTTGATGGTGTCAGTCCAACCCAAACCGCAAGATCATTCAAGTATTAATCTTTTTGCGTAGCTCTGATCTACCCTTTATCGCTCCCAAATATCTCCCATTTCGTTAATAAATGCGCTACTCTCACTGGAAGAAATGGTCCAATTTGATGGAGCCAGCTCCACTTTGCCGTTTTTGTAATTGAAAGCGAACGCAACAAACTCTTTATTGATTAGCTCATTTTCTGGAGTGGCAGTCTTTTGAGGCTTTAGGGGGTCAATAAATATAGAGTTCCAGCGCCGACTACTTCGATCCTGCTTATAATACAATAATCCATAGATATGCGCCATAAGAAGGCCGGGTGCATCTTCAACGCAGGCCTCCACCATTATTCGGAGTTTAAAGTCAGCTATGTTCAAAGCAAGGTCATTAAAATTATCATCATAATTTCGTGACAGATGTTCAAATGTTCTTGTGCAACAATGCTCAAGTGTAAAGTGGTTTTCCAGAAATGCTTTCGCGGAAAGCGAGGACGCCGCGTCAATTAAGAAACTGGGGCAATAGCGCATACTTTTAATGTCGTCCTGTTGGCAAAACTTCCTCCCAACCTTCGGATATAAGAGTTACGTACTCAAGAGCGTTTTGCACCGACTTGCGTGTCTCATCGTTACCTTTAAATTTTAGTAAGGACTGTCTTGCGAATTCGTAAACTTTGAAAAGATTAACAGCTAAGTCGCCACCCTTATCGAAATCAAGACACTTTTGTAGTAAGTAAATACGGCTCAATGCAGTTTCTAGAGGTTGTTCTCTTTCTTCCGCTGTCTGTGCGCTTAACAGCTCATCAAGCGCGCCGATCAATTGCGTTAAAGCAACCATGATTGCCTTTGCGTTCTTGACGTTATCTGTCTCAGTTAGTTCCAGTGTTCTGGCATAACCTGCGCGTGCGTAAGCGGTGTTCATTGTAAATCTCCCTCAGGCACAGTTACGTCATAACATAGATTTATTTAGCGATTGTGTCAAACTTTTGACGCAAGGGTCGAGGCTAACATAACAAGTTCAATGTTAACCTAAGTATAAGATATTAAACATAAAAAGTAAGTTGGCACCCACTTTGCTGGATAAGTGCGAGAGGAACTGCACATATGATAGAGATATCTGGACAAAACAAAAAGGTGGTACTTCGTCTCCTGGAGCTTGCAAAAGGCCGGGGGCTGGATGCGATTGAATTTGACGAGAACTTTGCTCAGGATCGCGGCAATGCTGAAAGAGTATACCTCCATGTCACTGACGTAGCTGAGATTTACGATCAATCGTCTGAGTTGGTGAGTTTTCTTAAAAAGCACTCTTTTAGAAAAGCTGTCGTTCTTAATTGCTCTGGCGATGCTTTTGAGCGTGTTTCTTATCTTAATGGTGCTATCCAAGTACTTAACGTGCCCCTTCTTAACGAGCATAGCTGCATGAAGGCTGCGTTCTATTTCAGTTACGTTTTAGAGTTGCTTGGCGGTAAGGACATTAACTTACCATGCGTTGACCAGCGCTCCCAAAACATTGTGCGTTTGATCCAAAAAATTTCGAACAGTGATGTAACTGTTTTGGTGAATGGGCCGACTGGCTCCGGCAAAGAAGTAATATCAAAATTGATCCACAACGTGTCTTGTCGAGCGGCAGAGCCGTTTGTCGCGGTCAATTGCGCAGCGATTCCCGAACAGATGTTAGAATCAACTCTTTTTGGGCATGAAAAAGGGGCTTTCACAGGAGCAGTCCAAACAAACGTTGGGCTCATTCGAGCGGCTAATCAAGGCACAATCTTATTAGATGAAATTTCTGAAATGCCGTTAGCGTTGCAAGCAAAACTTCTGAGAGTGTTACAGGAAAAGAAAGTAATGGCGGTTGGTAGTACAGCCGAGGTGGGGGTAAACGTTAGAATAATTGCTACCACTAACCGGAATATGCCTGCCGAAGTTAAACAAGGAAACTTTCGAGAAGATCTGTATTACAGATTAAACGTATTCCCTTTGGCAACTTTGTCACTTGCTGAACGGTCAAAAGATATCGCAGCCATCGTAGCCAATATGCTCTTAAAGTTAGTGGATGACGAGCCGCAGCAGACTGATATTACTTCCGACGCTCTGGAAGAATTAGCTAACTATTCTTGGCCTGGTAACGTGCGAGAGTTACATAACGTCATTCAGCGAGCGAAGCTGATATGCTCAGATAACACAATTTCGGTATCGGATTTGGTGTTTGATTCCCCAGAATTTGGGTTGGCACTGAATACCGCAGACGTCTTGGCAGCCAAATTTAATGTTGGCATCGAGGAGGAGATCGTTTCATGAAAATTGGATCAGCCACTCCGCCATCAGTACTGCAAAAGCAGCTTCTTATTGATCGGACTGCTGCGCAGGGCGCTGCTCAGCCTGAAAAGAGCAGTGACAGTTTCGTTTCGCGTTTAGAGGATGGTTTAAAGCAGGTCGCGAACACTCAAAATGAGGCTTCCGCTCTGGCTACAAACTATGAGTTAGGGGCCGAACAAGACTTAGCCAAAGTTATGGTTAGCCAACAGGTCAGCTCCGTAGCCTTCCAGTTAACCTTGAATGTGCGCAACAAAGCCCTCAGCGCATACAAAGACATAATGAATATGCCGGTATAGTAGGTGAATGAATGTCAAATGTAGAGCAAATAGAAACAAATGTTGCGATAAGGCGAAATGATAATGCACTTCGCGCGATGTCATCGAACGGACTTGCGAGGGTTCGCGACGCAATAGATCAGCCGAGTTTTCGACGAGCGTTTCCGACTATTCTCGCAACCCTTACGGCTGTTGCTGCCTTAGTGATATATTGGAGTATGCAGCAGCCGCCTATGACGACCCTATACAGTTCACTATCTGAATTCGAAAAGTCAAAAGTTTTAGGGTCTCTCGAAAATATGGGCATTTCGGTCGAGTTGGATCCTGTTACTGGCGAGATCTTAGTGCCGACAGAAATGTTTCATCGTGCTAAAATATCCCTAGCAGCTCAAGGTTTGCCAGAATTCGCTGCAGGTTCGAGCGATGGTCTTGAAAACTTACCTCTCGGGGTGTCGCGATCAGTTGAAGGTATGAAGTTACGCCAAGTACAAGAAAGCGAGTTAGCGAAGTCTATTGCTGAGATAAGCAGTGTGAACTCGGTCCGTGTACATCTCGCTATACCGGAGAAATCAGTTTTTGTGAGAGCGCAAGAAAACCCTAAGGCTTCAGTTTTTGTTAGTTTGAAAAATGGTCGCTCACTCGATAAGACCCAAGTAAACGCGATAACCAACCTAGTGTCAGCCGCGGTACCAAGCATGAGCCCGCGAGATGTTTCCATCGTAGATCAATTCGGGAACTTACTTTCAAACAGCCCTGATGACCCAGATCAGATCTTAGGCGATCAGCAGCTCGAGTATCGGATGCGATTGGAAAATATTTATAAAAATAGAATTCAAAGCCTAATTGCACCGATCGTCGGGGTGAATAACGTCAACGCACAAGTTAATTTAGAAATTGACTTCACTCGGCGAGAAGTATCTCAGGAGCTAGTTGACCCTGCATCATCGGCGCCTGTCAGTGAACAGAGTTCACTCAATGTTACTGCCAAAAAAGAAGCGGTTGGCATACCTGGCGCTATTTCAAATGAGCCGCCGCAAGAGGCGGTGGTTAATGAAAGTCAAGGTGAGGCGGGTATTGCTACAAGTAATGCTTCTAATGCTGACGATCTGTTCGAAACTAAGTCTTCCACAGAGCTCAAGAATTACGAGAACAGTAAAACATATGAGACGATCAAAACACCGTCCAATGTGATTACTCGGATAAATGCCGCACTATTGGTCCGCGATAGAAAAACGATTGACCCTGCAACGCAAGAAGTAGTTTTTGAACCAGTTTCCGAAGAAGTATTGAGCGCTCTAGAGGGCCTAGTTAAGAGCGCGATTGGCTTCGATGCGGAGCGGGGAGATACGCTGACTATCTCGTCACAGCCGTTTGTCGAGGAAATTGATGGCTATACAGAGCAGTGGTACGAAGGTCCCTGGTTCCGATCAATGGCTGAGAATTCCTTGATGGTTTTCCTGATCGGAATTGTTGCACTGGGCGTAGTGCGGCCAATGATTAATAAGATTCTGGTTCCAACAGCCAGTACTAATTCAGTCATGGAACTCTACGCGGAAGCTGAAAATATGGCTGAGATGGCGACCCGACGTGCTGAAGAGACAGCCGCAGTCGAGGTCGATGAAGGTGAAAGCCTAGATGCGATTAAGGCTAAGCTAAAGCCCAAGAAAAAAAGTAACATTTCTTCTGATTTGCTTGATACGGCCAACACTTATGATGACAAAGTGGCTCTCGTTAGAATGATTGTAAATGACGAAGCTGGTAGGGTTGCCAATGTATTTAAGCAGATGATGAGAGATGATCTCGAATTCTTGAATTGAGGATACGCCATGCCTGAAGAAGATGAAAACGTAGAAGCAAGCGCGCTATCAGGGACTGAGAAGTCTGCTATCTTGATGCTGTTACTCGGTGAAGATGAAGCTGCAGCCATTCTTCAAAATTTGTCTCCGCGCGAGGTCCAGCACCTTGGGACGGCCATGTATTCTGTTGCTGGGGTTGAACAGAATACGGTCAATGCTGTTTTAGATGAGTTCTTGGAGACAATCAAAAAACAAACAGGGCTCGGTCTCGGCGCCGGCCGTTACATTGAAAACGTCTTAACCAAAGCTCTTGGAGATGACAAAGCCCAGTCTATTTTGGGACGTATCACGCCCGCTAGTTCCGAGTCACAAATTGATATTTTGGATTGGATGGATGCGCGCTCGATTTCGGAACTCATAATTGATGAACATCCGCAGATTAAGGCATTAATTATCTCATACCTCGATTTTGGTTTGGGGGCTGATGTATTGACCTTGTTGCCCGATAACATTCAAGCGGATGTCGTACGGCGAATAGCAACTTTGGAAACCGTCGAGCCAGGCGCTATCAAAGAGCTTGAACGTGTAATGAAGGCAAAATTTGCTGCAAATACGTCGTTGCGGGCCTCTCAGATCGGTGGGGTTAAAGCAGCAGCAAAAATTATGAACTTTACAAAAACTGAGATGGAAACGCGAATTCTGAATTCTATCAAAAAAGAAGATCGAGATCTTATGGTTGAGATCCAAGACAACATGTTTGTATTTGAAAATCTGGGTGGCTCCGATGACCGTTCATTGCAGACACTACTCCGTTCTGTTGATCAGGACATTTTGGTAATTGCGATGAAAGGCGCAGATGCGCAGCTTCAGGATAAGTTGCTCGGTTGTATGTCAACGCGTGCAGCAGCCAATATTCGTGATGAAATGGAGGTACTGGGGCCTGTTCGTTTGACAGAAGTTCAAGAGGCGCAAAAACAAATTATTAACGTGGCCCGAAAACTTTCCGATGACGGTACAATCGTACTGGCAGGCCGTGGCGGTGAGGAGATGGTTTAATGCCACAGAGCAGCTTTGTCCAAAATTTGGAAACTGATGGTGACGGTTCCAACCAGCTTGCAAGCATCTTAAATATTGTAAGAAAGGAAGCTTTCGAAAAGTCTCATGCAGACACTCACACAGAACCTGAATTCGAGAAGGCTGAAAGTTTTTTTGACCTTGTCCGTTCAGAAGAACAAACATCACTTGAAGAAGAAACGGCACAAAAACTGTTAGGGGATAATGTCGCTGTCGAAGATTTTGAGCCGTCTAGTTCGGAATTAGAGCTAGACGAAAGCAATGAGAGTGAGTTCAACAACAAAATACTGACTGAGGCCCAAGAATCTGCCGCTCTGGACCAAGTAGATGATAGTGGCAAAACTAGTTCGGGAGCCTCAGTCGGTTTAGAGGGTTCTGGCGTAGAAAACTCTGTTGATGACTGGTCAGTTGGGGCGAGTGCGGAGCGTGAAAGACAGAACTCGATTGCTGAACTAGATAAGAAAATTGAAGCGTCTTACGCTCAAGGTTTTGCCGAAGCTCAAAAAAAATTTGAAACAACTGAAAACGAGGAGCAAAAAAAGCTGAACGAGCTAATGGATACTGTTTTCAAAATACAGGATAACTTAGCGATTACTATGGAGCGCTATCTTGTTGAGAGGGTAAAAGAGTTAGCTATCAGTTTTTTAGGTTTTCAGATAGATACTTGCCCCGCGGATTTTGAGAAACACATTCGCAATACGGCACGAAATATTGGAAACTTTTCCAAGAATTTAAAAATTGAACTCTGTCCTGCAGATTTTGATCTTTTAGTTGAGCGTCAGTGCTTAAGTGAAGAGCAATTTACATTCGTAAAAAACGACGTTTTCGATCGTGGTGAATTCGAAATACGAGCCGATCGGTCAAGTTACAAGCAGTCCATCCTAGAGCATTAGAGAGTTTGTACAGTGCCCAGTCATTATGTCGGAAAAAATAGCATCAACCGAGCGATGGATCTCGTCGGGTCGAATAAAATATTCGATAGCTCTTACTCCGCTACAGTAATCAGTTTCGATGGCTTGATCGTTAATTCAAGCAACCTTCCATGTAGTGTAGGAGCCATTTGTACAATAGAGCACAAAAACGGTCATGCAATTACGGGAGAGGTGGTAAGAATAAGTGAGGATACCGTTTCAATAATTCCCTACGACGATAGCTTTCCCGTTGCCGTTGGACAAAAAGTAAAGTTGCTCGAAACCTCTCAATCCGTTGGAGTAGGGGAAGAACTCCTTGGCCGGGCGATCGATGGGTTGGGGGAGCCTTTAGATTCAGGCCCGCCAATTCAATATTCCTCGAAAGTCAAACTGGACGGTGACCAGCAGAACCCGCTTCTTAAAACTCCTGTTGAAGAAGTATTCGATGTAGGCATTAGAAATATCAATACTTTGTTGACCCTGGGAAAAGGCCAGAGGCTCGGGATCATGGCAGGATCGGGCGTCGGCAAATCTGTATTGCTATCCATGATTTCTCGAAACTCATCAGCAGATGTCGTTGTTATTGCGCTCATTGGTGAACGTGGGAGAGAAGTCGCGTCATTTTCGCACGAAATCCTCCAATCCCATTCTCGTGACAAAGTAATAATTGTAGCGGTTCCCGCGGATTATTCCCCACTATTGCGAATACAGGGTGCTAAGCGAGCGACGGCTATTGCTGAGTACTTTCGAGATCAAGGCAAAAGTGTCTTACTCATCATGGATTCACTCACACGTGTGGCTCATGCTCAGCGAGAGTTAGGTCTCGCATTGGGCGAACAGCCTACTGCACGGGGTTACCCACCATCTGTCTTGTCTTTACTTCCTAAGTTGATCGAAAGAACTGGTACAGGCCTTATTAATCAAGGGGCAATAACGTCTATCTACACGGTTTTAGCCGACGGTGACGATGTCACCTCAGACCCGATCGTCGATACGGCTAGAGCTATTTTGGATGGTCATATTGTTCTAGAAAGGTCGTTAGCTCAGCAAGGGCTATACCCAGCGATTGATGTTAGTAAATCAATAAGCCGCCTTATGAACGGCTTGGTAGATAAGCAGCAGCTGAAAATCTCTAAGCGCTTGCGTATGCTGATATCAAAATATTTTGAGAACCGTGATTTATTCTTGATGGGTGGTTATGTGGCGGGTCAAGATAAGGAACTAGACGCAGCTATCCGTGGGTGGCCTTTAATAGAACGGTTCCTCATGCAAGATCCAGATGAGGCTGTGTCATATCGAGATTCGGTTCATCATCTTAATGATTTGATGGCAAATCTATGACAAAGATGAGCAGGATCCTGCAGCTGATGAGCGCGAAGGAAAAGCTTCGACAACAAAAAGCGCTGCATGAGGCAAAAAAATTCCATGATGAAGTTGAAAAGTGCGATCAAATTAGCTCTCAACTGTCCGAATTAGCGAAGGACAAGTCTGGTGATTTAAGTGTTTTGTCGGCGGGTCAATTTCACAGAGATCGCCAACTCATCATGAAATTGATGGAGCAAAAAGAAATCTTAGAAAATAGAAAAACATTTCTAGAAGTGGAGCTGACGAGGTCTAGAAATGAAGTTGTGAAAACCCAAATAAAACTTGATCGTCTAGAAAATGCGTCAAAATCCAAGTTACTTGAAGCGCAGAATTTAGAACAAAAAAAGTTTGAGGATAATCAAATCCCACAAAAAAAACAAAACTGGCACAAGACTTGCTGACTAATGGCGTATCTTAGACGTGAGGCGACGAAATGTCAGTGATAAATCAGTCATTATTAGGCAGTGAATCCAACGCATCTGGTGCCTCATCATCTGCAGTTTCTGGGGCTGCTAGTGGTAAGGGTTCCGTTAGCTTTTTCGACCTACTGGCTGCAGTTCCTGAAGTGCCGGGCGGAGCTCAATCAGGTGTTTCATCCGAAGCGAAAAACGCTTCAAAGGTACCCAGTTCACAAGATATTTCTTTGGACGATAGCCTGCAGAATGCACAACTGTTTTTAGAGGTCGTTACGAAGCAACGGGTTAATGATCATTTAGGCGGCAATAAAACAGAAAATATATCGCCAGCTGCAGGTTGGGATGTTGACGCTCTAGTTTCAGAGGTAGTGGCTGAAGGTCTCCACGAATTGAAAAATGCAACTAGCGATTTTCAGCGTGCAGCGACTTTTATTTTGAACGGTATCAAAAAAGTATTAGAGACCTCGCCAGAAAATAGTCGTGCCACTGAG
>Ga0209555_10000814_pt1 | contig 25556 bp, 23 predicted proteins | sample SaaInl85LU_5_DNA_FD_184643 | JGI IMG/M metagenome (GOLD analysis project Ga0209555, IMG submission 184643) | Marine microbial communities from expanding oxygen minimum zones in the Saanich Inlet - ESP_85LU_5_DNA (SPAdes) (version 2) | ecosystem: Environmental > Aquatic > Marine > Intertidal... | reverse complement strand
TATAATAATATTTATATAAAAATAATGAACATTATTCCAACACAATTTAACAATCCATATGTATATTATTATCAACAACAACCTCAACAACAACCTCAACAACAACCTCAACAACAACCTCAACAACAACCTCAACAAATACTAAAACAGTTTATTCCCGGACAATATCCTTTTTATTATCAACAACAACCTCAAGAGTTTGTTCAATATATTCCATATTATTATCAACCCCAACAATTTGTTCAACAACCCCAACAATTTGTTCAACAATCCCAACAATTTGTTCAACAATCCCAACAATTTGTTCAACAACCCCAACAATTTGTGCAACAACCTCAAGAATTTGTTCAACAACCCCAACAATTTGTGCAACAACCTCAAGAATTTGTTCAACAACCTCAAGAATTTGTTCAACAACCCCAACAATTTGTTCAACAACCCCAACAATTTGTTCAACAAGTTCCAACAGTAACAGAACAAGTACCATATCAACCACCTGAGCATATTGAAGAAAAACTGTCACAGACAACACAGCACGTATATTATAAATCTCCTGTAGAAATTGAACAAGAAATTCTCTATTATATTGATAAAAATAATGAAGTAAAATATAATAAATATAGTAATGATGTTACAGAATTAGCTTCTATGAATAAAGAGATTTATAAAGAACCTATTGAAAGTATTAAATATAATTCATATGATGAGTTATAATTATGAAATAATATTAGCTTTATCATTATCTTCTTCGTTGTAATCTTTTAGTAATTTATCATACATTATTCTTTCAATATCTGAATTAATGTTTTTATCTAATCCAGAAAGAATAGTATCATATTCTGTTTCAGTAGAAACAATCTTACCAAATTCAGTAGGAGTAAATATATCGAATTCCATATTTTTTTTATTTAATGTATCAGTTCCAGTATATGGATATAATACAATATTATCTTCGCTAATAACACCTATAATTTTAATAACAATAATATTAACAGTAACTCCATTAGTTGTAGCTACTAATTTAATATGTTTACCTTGTAATTTACCAGGACGATATAATATCATTTCAATATCAAAAATATAAAAATTATTATTATCAATATTATATCTATATCTTTTCATAATATCATGAACAATTTGTATTTTTTTTGGATTATTAACATCTCCTTGTAAATCCATAATATCTGTATCATTTAATTTTTTTTCAACAATTTCAAATATTTTATTATAATAATTAAGAATTTTATCAATCTCTTTCATATCATTATCATCATCTGTTTTTAATTTTTTAGGATTAATCCATTTACTCCATTTATTTCCTTCAGTAGCAATAATAAGCTCCTCGCAGTTATTTTTAAAAATTTCTTTTAATCTCAATTCGTATTCAGCGTTGTTAAATTCAAAATAAAAAGCATTTGATGCCTCTTTCTTAACAGTAATATCATATGGAATACTTGAATTAATTGCATGTCTATTCCATGGTAATTCTCCTCTATTATTATATATTATACGAGTATTATATGGTATAATATCTTTATTTAAATCTTTATCTTCTTCTGTATTATCAAAAGGTTCTAATATATCATTATTAGTAATAAATTTATATAAATAGTTATTAATTAATAATCCAAAAATTATAAAAATAACACTAATTGAAAAAAATTTTACACTATTAGCTATTATTAAATTACTCATTTCTTTACTATATATTCTATATAATATATTTAAGTGGTGATACAGTAGATTTTAAACCTTTATTTACTCTTGTTTCAAAATCATTAGGATAAGCATAATCATTTAATGCATCACCATTATTTTTACAACAATTATGGTCAGTAGTATCTTCACAATTATAACATAATGCAGAATTTAATCCATCATCATTATATTTCATAAACCCTGTTCTTTTAACACCAATTGGTAATTCGCAAAATCCACCTTCTAGACAGCCTCCTTTTGATAATTCTGCATTATAAAAAGGGCATTCAGAATCTATATCACATTTTTTATCCCAAATTGTATAATAATCTTTACCAGTCCCATCAATATTATACATAGAGTCGCATTCAAATTTATTATTAACAACACTATTTCCATAACAACCATATTCTCTAGAATTATATAAATCTTCTATTTTTGCTAAATTAGAAGAATTTACATTTTTATATTCTTTACCAGCAATATAGCCAATCGGCATTTCCAAACGAGTTATAAATGATTCTTTAATATCATTATTATCTTCATTAATATTCTTAATACCATTAATATCTTTAACAATTACATAATTCATTAAAGGAACTATTGATTTTAGATTACTTACATATCCTGATGGTGACCTATTATTATTATTAAAAAATGTAGAAACTGAATCATTTTTTTCTCTTAAAAATGGATAAAATGCTTTTATTCTATCAATATTAATATCATTAAATCCATTTATAAAATATCTTGATTGTTCAATAATTTGCATATAAGTACTATTAGGAATAATATACGTTATTAAAACATCAAATTTTGGTGCTTTATTATTTACAATATCTTTAACATTTATTTTAATTATATTGATTTTATTTATATCAGCCTTATAACCTTTTATAAATGCTTGAATAAAATAATAATCACTTGGATAAACATAAGCTACCGTTTTATTTTCAATATCCCATATACATTCAGAAATATCAAGACTATTATAAGTAACGTATACAAAAAAACCTTCTTTTGAATATTCTGTATAATTGTTTTTATCAGTATTATTAAGATAAAAGTAATTTACATATGGATCTATTAATAATGATAAATTATCATAATTCTTATTATTAATTAATAAATTTTTTTTATCCATAAAATTAATTAAAACATTATTAAATGTATCTAAATCAATATCTAATGATGAATTAAAATTATATATATTGTCAGTAATATATAAAACATCTTCATTAGCAAAATGTTCTTTATAATTTAATTTTTTATATATTATATAAGATACTAGTAATACTAATAATACTAGTAATACTATAAATATTATAAAAAATAAATTTTTTAAATACATTATCTATAAACTCATAATAAAATATATATAGATATTAGAAATGTTTTCAAGAAAATTGATAACTATATTTTTATTTATTACAATATTATTATTAATTTACTTATTAAAACCGTCATTAATCTTTGACAAGGATGGAACAATAAAAAATTTTGGATATATATCGGAAGAAAAGACAACACTTATAACAATTTTTATAGCAATACCAATAATAGCTATAATATGTTATATATTAGTTCTTTCTTTTGAACTTATTTATACATAAAAATTAATATTATTAAATATATTATATGGAAAATAAAGAGGATGATATTATATTAAAATCATTATGTGGTAATTATGAAATATATAAAAATATATTAAATTGGTTAAAAAATTTTGATATAATATTAGAACCAAAAATATCTGAAAAGAGTTGTATATTTATTGCAGGTATATCATGTATCGGTAAAAGTTATTCAATAAAGACAATTTGTAAATATTTGGACTATCATGTTATAAATATAGATTCTAGTAATTGTTATAATTCTAAACAATTATATGATATAATAGATAAAGGTATTACGTCGTCATTATTGCAAATAATAACTAAAGCTTCTGTTAAAAAAGTAATATTAATAGATAATTTTGATGCTATTTTAATTGGAGATAGGACAATAAATTCAACATTATTATCAATATTGACAGAAAAAAAATATAAAAATATACCTATAATATGTATTACAAATTATGAAATATTAAAAAAAATAGGTGATATAAAAAAAGTATGTAAAATATATGAATTAGAAGCCCCAACAGATAAAGAAATTTCAAAAATATTAAAAAAAAACAAATTAAATAAATTAGAAAATATTATTAATAACTCTAATAAATCATCTAATAATGGTAACATTTTCAAAGTCATTAATAATATTAATAATGTAGAAACAGATAGTATAGATAAAATATATGATGCTGAATATTTATATAATTTAAATTATAATAAAGATACTGTTGTTAGAATATTATTGACAGAGCCATGGCTATTACCATTAAGATATCATGAAAATCTTATAATAGAATTAGATAATCGTAATATTCCCAATAATAAATTAAAAAAATTTTATAAAGAATATATTACTATAATAATAAATTTTGATACATTAATGTATAATAATATCACAGATAATGCTATAGAAATTTTTTCATATCTTATATATAATTTATCAAAAATTAATAATAAGAAGAATAATAATTCAACTATGGATAATTTTACTAAAATTTTAAGCTACTTGTCATTACAAAAAAAATATATAAAAAATGCTTATAATACTGATTTTCCATTATATCAAATAGGCAATTATCATATGAATCTATTAAATAAAAAATTCGTTTATTTTGCTACAATATAAATTTTCTTTTATGTAATTAGATAGTTACTTAAATTATGGCTGGACAAGGACAAGAAACAAAAAGTATTTTTTCTGGATTTCCTTCTGCACCTTCTTTAAGTAGTTTAACAGATAGTGCAAATGAACTTTCAAAAAATGCCGGAAATTTAATTTCAAATTCAGGAGCAACTGAATCTGTTAATAGTAGTATTAATATGGTTCAAGATAATGTAAACAAATATTTTGGCAATTCTACCGCTGTATTATATGGAATTATTACACTCATAATTGTTTCAGCTTTTATAGGTCTTATTATATATTATGCTATAAATGATCAAATGATTAATCAAAAGAAAACATTAATTGACGGAACAGACAGACCAATCTTATGTAATAATCTTACTGAATTTAAAATAAAACAAAAATACGATGATACAAATGGAAAAAGAAGATCAGTAGGATTTTGGATATATATTGATGATATTTCTAAATATCAAAAAATAGGTGGTTTCCGTCACATAATGCATATTGGAAAATCATCACAAGTTATTGCTGGTGCAAGCCCTTATCTTGCTTTAGATGGTAATACAAATAAGATGTATATAAGATTTGCCCATTATAAAGATGAAACAAATCCTAAAATAAGCGAATCTAGTGGTAGAAAATTAAATGATATTACAGATTCTGAAGATTTATTATATAGCGATGGAAGTGTAACAGGAGTTGCAATTGATTATATACCTTTACAAAGATGGGTAAATGTAGTAGTAGCAGTAAATGATATTGATGGAGGAATAATTTCAATATATATTGATGGTGAGTTATCTAAAACAATAGATAACACCTTTATTAAAAATTCTATTAAATCAGGAAAAACATTAAATGTAAGTGAATTAAACTTAACAGCAAATGGTTCTTTATGGGTTGGTGGTAATATTAATGATGCTGAAATTGGATTAACTGGATTTTCCGGTTTAATTAGTAAAGTAAGTATTTATAATTATGATTTAAATAAAAATGATGTATATAAAGAATATACAGCTGGTCCATTTAACGGTCTTTTATCACGCCTAGGATTAGAAAATTATGGATTAAGAAATCCAATTTATAAAATTCAAGATTACAATTAAACACATGAAATGTTACAAACTTATTATTTTTATTTTATATCTAAATTATAGAGATATTTATAATGGATAATGTATTAGTGCAAATTGTAATAGCATTAATCATAGTAATTTTAATGGGATATATATCATATAATATATACAGTATTGAATATGATAAATTATTTAAATATAATACCACAAAAAAAGATATTCCTATTTTTAGTGGTGTAATTGATTATTATAATACCACAGATTTTAAAATTAATACTAATAATACTGAGAATGATAATTATATGGAATTATCTCCTTCAATTAATCAAAAAGGAGGAATTGAATATTCGTATAATTTTTGGTTATATGTAGATAAAAAGAAAATATTGAATAATATTACATCTGATAATAATAATCTTTTAGATCATATTTTAGTATTAAAAGGAAGAAAAGATATAATTATTAATGATAATAGTAAATCTTTAAATTGTTCTAGTAATAAAACAATTATGATTAAAAACCCTTTAATAAGATTAAGTCCACAAGGTGATGGAATTGTTGTTGAATATAATAATATTATGTCAATTGATTCATATCAGGATGTTAACATTTATAATGATTGTGATTTAGTTGATAAGAGTTCTTGGAAGAAAAGGAATGCTAATTTATTAGGAGTTTATGATATAGAATATGATAGAAGATGGTTTATGGTTACAATTGTAATGAAAGAAGTAGCATCATCTGAGCAAATATTATTTAATAATAAAGCTTCTACAAAAATATATATAAATAGCATGTTAATATCTGATAAAACTGTTGAAACTATGTATGATGATAAGGTATATTCAGCAACAATAAAAAATAATAATTCACCATTATATGTAAACCCTTCTTTTGAAAAATCTGAAAAAACATATGCTCCAAAACCAAAAGAAGAAGGTACTATTAAAATGGCAGATCTTAAATATTTTAACTATGCCGTAACAGATGATGATGTTGCCAAATTATATAATGATGGATTTAATAAAAGACCTTATATACCCGAAATTAATAAGAATGTTTTACTTGAAAGCAGTAGAAATCCCGAAGATTCATTAGTAAAAGATTTATAATATATAAAAATAATATTATAAATTAAATATATAATATGTCTTCATACATATCTCTTTCTGAATTATATAATATGAAAAAAGAAAAAGATAGAAAAAAAATAGAATATTATAATACAATTTTAACAAAATGTCACGATAAAATAAAAAATACTGCAAAACTCGGTGGAACTAATATATTTTACGAAATACCTTATTTTATTTTTGGATTACCTTTATATGACATGGGATTATGTATAACATATATAGTTGATTCTTTAAGAAATAATGGTCTTTTTGTTCAAATATTACAAAAACCAAATGATAATATGATATATATATCATGGAGTCCAAATGATATTAAAATTAATAAACCAGCTACAAATTATTTGGAAAATAATAGAAATGGGATATTTGGTATATAAAATATAATTTATGTAATAATAACTATCTTAATTTCATTATTTAATATCTCTAATTCCGCATAAATATCATTTCTTAATATATATTTTTTTTTTCTTTTATTTTGAAGAATTTTATTAATACACAAAACAAAATCATACACCGCTTTATGACTAATCCTTTTATTATTTATAGATTCACTATTTAATATATCATACCATAAATTTTTACATAATATTATATTATCATGCATTTTAATAAAAGGATTATCAATATTTAGTATTAAAGTAAAACATTCATCAAAAAATATAAACTTACTTTTAATATCTTTTATTATATATTCTTTAATAAGATAATCATCAGACTGCATTTTATTTTTAAGATCAAAAAATGTATTGATAAAGTTAGGTGAAATTGCTGTCATAGCAGGTTTAACAGTATCTCTAATAATACCTCTCATAGACCATTTAGGAGTACTGTCGTATAAATAAGGAATATTAAATCTTTTCGCATAATTATATATAGTATTCTTATCAATTTCAAGCATAGGTCTCCAAAAATTAATAGTATCTATTTTAGTATGAATAGACATACCTGATAGATTATCATAATTCTTTTTATAATTAATATTAGTTAAAATATTTTAAAACAATCGTCTTTATTATGACCCAATACTACATAAGTATTATCTATGTCTTTAAAATATTTATATGCTATTTGTTTATAAAAGTCAAATCTAATATCTTTTGTTAGAGATTCATATATATCTCTTAATCCAAATTTAATACAATCATTTCTATTAAATTCATCTATTTTTCTATATAGTAAAGGTATATTTAGATTATCACAATATTTTTTTAGAAATGTTACTTCATCATCGCATTTACGGCGATTATTGTAATTAATATGAGCTGCAATAATGTTTTTATTAGGTATATAATGTTTTAAAATATAAAGACATAACATACTATCTACGCCACCTGATAAGGATACTATGATATTTTTAGAAGAACTGATGTCAAAATTATGTAATAATGGGTCTTTAATAATATTTAGTTCTGGCTCTAAAATATTTTTTGGACAATTGTCTAGAATATCTTTAAATTCAAAAAAGTCTTTAACATCTTCGTAAGAATATAAACTTTTTATTTGTTTTTCTAAAATATCTCCTGTAATAATATTATGGCTATTTTTAATAGTATTAAAAAGAAATGATTTATATATTTTACAATCTTCTAAATTATTTGTCTTATATGATTCAATATAATAGTTTCTAAATATATCAATAATTTTAATAATCATTTCAATATCATTATTATGACGATGTGGCATGTAAATAAAACAATTATCATGAGCTGTTATTGATGATAAATCATTAAATTGATTAATATTATTTAACATATGAAATGAGATGACACAAGCTAATTTTGTATATTTTTTTACATCTATTTTTTTTATTCTATTATTATGCCTTGTTATTTGATCTAATAAAAGAATATAGCCTATTATTACTTTTTTATCATTTGTTTTAATTACATCAATCTGATTTATACTATCTAAATATTTAATATACTTATTTGATAAATATATATCAATACTTTCTTTTTTAGAAAACCACCAATCATTATTTATCATCCATTCATCATATAGTTCTATTAGAATGTCATTATGAGACATCTATCATACATTAATATTATGTTAATATTTTCTTATATCATTATGATGTTGATAATTTCATAAAATAGTACATAATTTTATTTTTTTAGATTTTTAGAAAGTTTAATATATTTTATAAATTTTTAAATTATGTACTCTTTCTTGTATATAAATAATATCTATCTATATTATAAAAATGGTAAAAAGAAAAAAAAGTGTAAATTTTTTAAGTAATAATATAATATATAGACCTAAAATTGATGATGAAACAAATGATTTAATAAATGACTTAAATACTGAAATAATTATCTTAAATACTAAATTGCAAGAATCTTATGATGAGAACGATTATAATAAGGAAATAATTAAAAATTTAAAAAAAGAACTAGAAAAAAAAACAGATACAATAGATAAAAAACCTAAAAAAATATATAGTGTTCCAAAGTATCCAATATATTACATGTATATACCATTATATCAATTAAATCATAAATATCCATCATATTCGCCATATTACATATATCCAATTATATATTATAATTAACCTTTATGCGCTTGATTTAATCTTCATCAGCAACATAACGATTAGCTTCTACAATAGAATTTTTTTGAAAGATTTAATTATGGTATGTCATTAATATAATTTAACAATTTTACAGAACCAATTTTGTTTTTCATAAGTAATATCATATGAAATATTATATTCATATGATACTTCTTTAATTAAATTACTAAATGATTCGTAATCATGAATATAATAGTATCTGTCGCATTTATTATTCCATTTGAAAAAATTATGCCCTACTGTAAAATTTCTATAATCATTTAGCTGTTTATTATTTTTTCTTTCTTTATCTAATGTTATCTCATATGACCATACAGATATTAGTAATTCTCCACCTAAAACCAATTGATTTATCAGATTTAAAATTGCTTGTTTCTGCTTATTAACATCATTAATATGGTGTATTACAGCAATACAAATTATCTTATCGTAATTATCATAGTTCTCAATATCTAAAATATTACTATAATAAACATCTAGGTTTTTTTTAAGAGATATTTCTAAAAGATTATTAGAAATATCAAAACCCTTAGTTATATAACCTTTGTCGATAGCATATATCATGTTTTTACCATTACCGCAGCCAGCATCTAATAACTTTAAATTATCTTTTGTTGATGGTAAAAATTCTTTAACAGCATTCCATATTCTAATACGAGACCTATCAAAATCTTTAGATATGTTATCATATTGTTGTGCAATATTAATACAATCACACATATTATACATATCATAGATATGATATATTATTTATATAGTTTTTCTTGAAAAAAATACTATTTGTAAAATTGTCATTATTTACATATTTAACCATTTCAATATTAACACCTCTTTTTAATGTATCATCTTCTATATTTTTATTATTATATTTATATTTATATTTATAACATATTAATTTTAGTTTAATATAGTTATATAATTTAATAATTTTTATATTCATCTTTACTAATTATAAAATAAAAATTGATATAAGTATATTAAATTAAAAGATATATATTTATATGACAATAAATGTTTATACAGATGGTAGTTGTATTCATAATGGGCAACCAAATGCTTTAGCTGGCTATGGAGTATATTTTAGTGAAAATGATTCTAGAAATGAATCAAAAAAAGTTGTAGGAAAGCAATCAAATAATACAGGAGAGCTAACAGGTGTGATAAGAGCTATTGAAATTTTAGAAGATAATCTTAAAAATGATGAAAAAATTGCGATATATACTGATTCAGAATATGTTATTAAATGTCTATCATCTTATGGAGATAAATTAAAGAAAAATGATTGGAAAACAGCAACAGATAAAAAACCTCCTAACCTTGAATTAGTAAAAAAAGCACATAGACTTTATAATACCTATAAAAAACTTATTAAATTAAACCATGTTGATGCTCATACAAATAATACTGACGAACATTCTCTTGGTAATAAAGGTGCTGATTTACTAGCAAACTTAGCTATTGGGAATACATCATGTCCTTATAGTGATTCTAATGGAAAAAACGAAAGAGATGAAAAAGTATATATCAATATCCCTTTTGAAAATAAGGATAAAGCAAAAGAAATAGGTGCAAAATGGGATATAAAAAAGAAGAGTTGGTATTATAATGCATCATTAGATTCGCAAAAAAAGAAAGATCTAGATACTCTTAGTAAAAACACATCGCAAAAAGATAAAAAACACAAAGATATTACTTCATTCTTTCCTAAAAATAATGCGGAATTATTTAATATAGACGAAGACCCTACTGAATCTCTTTATGAAGAAATATGGAAACATAGAGAAAGTTCTGTTGATACAACATCAGAACCTAATATGTCATCGACTGGTGCTAAAAAATATGGAAGTAACATAAGTATTGATAGTAAAGATATGAAATATATTAAAATCCCTTTTGCTAAAAAGGATTTAGCTAAAAAATATGGTGCTAGATGGGAACCGTCTGTAAAGTCATGGTATTATTTACCAACACTTCAACAATCTAATATTGATAAGCTTTTAGAACTTACTAAATAAAAAAGTTACTTTGAACTTCTTTTATTTTTTTTGAAAATATTATTACATTATAAGATTATCAAATGGAATGAAACCAATTGCCTCTCTTAAAATAGTAATTGTCATATCAGCATATTTTTTTGTTTTTGGCTGTAAAGAAATATATTCTATGATTTCACAATCTGTTTTTAAAGTCATAGATGAAATATTATATTTATAAAAGTCTATCAATTTTAATAAACCTTTACTATAACCATGTTCGCATATCATTTTATCAATACTATTTGATTGTGATAATGAAAACATATATCTAAAAATGTAATTATTAATAAGTATCCAAGAACGAACACTCATATAAGGTGATATAAATTCAATATTATATTTATATTGGAAGTCCTTGAAATCATCTATAAAGGTTTCTACAATATTTTTTTTAACATATTCTTTATAATCTTCTTGTATTATATCATATGGATTATATTTTGAAAATTGAATAGGAGAATTAAAGATTTCCTTATCATTATCAATATCGTATTTAATAGATATATTTATAGGGTTTTTAATGTTTTTTTTGATTGTTTTTTTCAATCCAATTTTCCTAGATGATGACATTTCTTTATTATAAGATGCTTAAAATGCAAAATAAATCCAGTCAATTTTTTTATAATAATAGGATAAAATTAGACATTTTAATATTTTTGAGTACATAATTTTTTATTTTATAAAATATATTAAACCTTTCTAAAAATCTAAAAAATAAAATTATGTACTCAAAAATATTAAAAGGAATAAATTTGTTCTGAAAAAATTCAAATAAGTAAAAAATTGACTATTATTTTTTTAAATATTTTCACCTATATAGGTAAAACATACATTCGCAAAAAGCTAACGTTTACAAAGTAACTTTACAATCAAAAATGTCCTCTATGACTACTGCTATCATCGCTAAGTTTACTGAGTCGATTGATACTAATAAGGAGTATGGTCTCTCTGAGATTCTATCTGTCTTGTCCGCTGATTACAAAGCTGTAAAGGCTATCACTAGTCCTACAAAGACTATCAAGACTTCAGTAGCTCCAGGTGCTCCTCGTAAGGCAGCTAAGAAGCTTGTATTTGACTCTGATGACTCTGTTGAGAACAAGCCAAAGAAGAAGAGAGTTAAGAGAGAACGCGATGCTGATGGAAACATCCTCAAGAAACGTGCTCCTTCTGATTACAATCTTTACATTAAGTATAAAATTGCTGAGATTAAGGTTGAGAATCCTGGAATTGATTCAAAGGAAGCTTTCAAGAATGCTATTGAAGCTTGGAATCAGAATAAAGCAGAAAAATTCCTTGTAACATCCTCTAGTGAGGAGGAAGCCTAAAAAAATAACAAAAAATATAAAAATAAAAAAGGTTATAAAAAATAACTTTTTTTTATTTAACATCATCATGTGATAATTTTCATTTATTATAAAATGAATGTTTTTAAAGAAAATTAGATTGAAAAATTGAAAACTATAAGATTTAATAAAAAGTTTATTATTAAATATTTTTATCATTCGTTAACAATTTTAAGAATATATTTAAGATTAATATTAGGTAATATAGGAGCACATTCCCATAAATGTGTTTTTAGAAATGTTTGAATATTATATTTTTCAGGATACATATGATATAACCCTTTTGTAATATCATCCATATATTTTTTATTTTTATCATTTAATAGATGCTTACTTTCTTTTGGTAATACAATAAGAAGCTGAATATTGCTATTTACAAAATGTCCTTTATTATCTGTAAATAATAATGATTTATTTAATGCTAAAGCATTATTAGAAATATCTTTAATTGACGGAGGGTAATTATAAGGATAGAACCAAAAATGATCAATATCACGTCTTTTATAATAGTCATATGTCCAATAAATACCTTTAATATATGATAAAACCGATGTAGAAATAATACTACTATCAAGTGTAATATTTGTATCAAATATAGCTTTATAATATTCTGTTCGCCATTTAATAGGATTATTATAAATTGTATTAACTAATTTATCTTTATTTTTTAAAGCATATAAATCACTAGCTAACTCATTTTTTCCATTAATATTTTTCTTAATATAATTCTCGCATTCTTTAAAAATTTCAATATCTTCGTTCTTAGATAGTTCTGTAAAAATATCACATAATGTATTATAATTAATTTCACCGTTTACTACAAGCATACCATTATTAGAAATAGCATACTTACAAGCATTAATGAGCTTATCAAGACCACTATTTTTTAAATTTAATGTAAGTAAATGTGGTATAAAATCATTACCCATAATACTACAAGCAACACAATAGCTTTCAACTAAATTAATAGAATCATTATTGAAATTATCATCATATAAATTACTATCTAACCCCCAAATATTAATAAGTTCTCTAATAACAGCATTTCTAAGTTCAAGAATATTAAGAAAAGTTGTATTATTAGAATCCATTTCACGCATTAAATATATATTTTTTTTACCAGATAAAAGCGATAATATAATTAAATCTGCATCAAGACCGTTTATAATAATTTTAGAATCGCAATTTTCTGGAGCAATTTTTTGAAATATTTTATGTTCTCCTTCACCTACTTCATCACTACCACTATAATTTATAATAATGTCTGTTGAATTGTATCTAATTTTATTTTTAATATAAGTATTTAATTTTGTCATAAATTCTGTTCCAGGTGTAATAGCATTTGTATCCCATTTTGTATCAATTTTGTCAAGTTTATTTCTATAAACAGATAAATATCTGCGTTTTCTTTGTTGAATCATTTTAGCAAGAGGAGCAACACCATCTGTGCAAATTATAATCTGTTTAGGTTTAAATGTTTCAATATAATAACAAATTTTATCCCATAGTTTTTCAATAATTTTTTCTTCAATATTTTCAATATCATATTTTTTAATAATATCATGTGCAATAGGATGTATAAGACCATTAAAGTCAATACAATAAATATCAGTATTATTAGAAATATCGCTAGATATGATATTGCAATATTTCTGTGTTAATGAATAAAAATAATAAGGGATGCCCATAATATGATTAATTATATTTTTATAATTTTATATATCAATTTTTATTTTTCTTTCTAATGATATAGATAGAATATAATAAACTTATTATAATGGCTAATATTACAACAACATTAAATAATATATTTTTTGGCACAGCTCAATCAAAATATGCTGCTATAGCAATATTTATAACAATCGCAGTATTATGTTTTTTCATATTATTTAACAGTACTGATATTTCATTTGAACAAAGATTCATGGTGGTATTTTTCTTATTATTATCTGCTATCCCATCAATATTATTTGCTCTTTTTGAATTAACATGTATTTCAGCAAGAAATTCTACTAAAAGCGTATTATGTGATTATTTAGCATGGTTTATTACATTTATAATTGTAATTTATTGTGTATTAATTATGATATCTATTATCATGTCTATGTCTAACTATAGTAATGCTATTAATAGAGTAAATTATATTGAAGATAACGGCAGAGTTTCAAATGATGACGCAAACCAATTTGCTCAAAAAATAATGATAAGTGATAAATCTAAAATGATGATGAATCATGAATCGAGTGTACCTCCTATGCCTCCATCTATGCCTCCATCTATGACACCTCCTATGACACCTCCTGAAGAACCTATTATGTCTCCATCTATGCCTCCATCTATGACTCCTCCTATGCCCCCTTATAGTACAGAACAACCTCCCAATAATAGTCAAGTTAAATCTGCATCTATTGAAAAAATACCTCAAGCTCCATTATATAAAGCATCAAATATGCCTTTTGCCGAAGCTACAGGATATGATAGTTCAGATATTTATGCGCCTATAAAAGATACAGCAACTATTTCTTCTGATATACCTAAAATAAAACCTGTTCCTCAAGTAAAACCCGGTTCATCATCATCAGAACCAGAACCTTTTACTAATGATGATTCATTATTTAAATATTAAATTATCATTTTTAACATTATTTTTTTAGATATAATTATATAAACAATATTATATATATAATGCTAATGGTATGATTAAATCATCGAACGATATTGAAAAAAAACAATTATTTAGAACACAAATATGTAGAAATTGTGGATTTAATGGGCATTTATACAAAGATTGTCTACATCCTATTATGAGTTATGGTATAATATGTTATAAAATCGAAGATAATAAAATAAAATATATAATGATTCAACGTAAAGACAGTTTATCTTTTATGGAATTTATTAGAGGAAAATACAATATTAATGAATCTGAATATATAATTAAATTAATAAATTGCATGACTTATACTGAAAAAAATATGATTTATACAAAATCTTTTGATGAATTATGGATTTATGCATGGTGTCATAATCAATCATCAGTATTTAAACATACAAAAGAATATATAGAATCAAAACAAAAATTTGATTATTTAACGTCAAATAATATAATTAATAAGAATTATTATTCAACATCAAATATAGTAGAACAAGAATGGGGATTTCCTAAAGGTAGAAAAAAAATAAAAGAATATGATATTGATTGTGCAATTAGAGAATTTGGTGAAGAAACAGGTCTTAAAAAAAATGATATAGACATTATTAAAGACATAAAACCATTTGAAGAAATATTTTTTGGTACAAATAATATATTATATAAACATACCTATTTTATCGCTAAAATAAACAAAAAAGACTCTACATTATATATTAATGATAATTGTTTAGAACAAGTGAGAGAAATAAGATCATTGAAATGGTGTTATTACGACGAAGTATTATCAAATATAAAAATTCATAATATAGAAAGGATTGAGCTATTTAAAAATGTAAACATATTAATTTCTAATATAGAAAAAGAAAGTATCAAATATATAGAAGAGGATGCTTCCAAGAAAATTAAACAAAGACGATTGTAATAAATGGTTTAAAGATAAAAAAAGAAATCCTATAACTGGTTATTCTTTAAAAGATAACAGTATTAAATTGAAAGAAATAAAAAAACAGTGTGAAAATATGTTATTAGAAAATCCTGCATATTTTAATATACAATCACCACCTCCAATAAAACAATCACCACCTCCAATAAAACAATCACCGCCTCCAATAAAACAATCACCGCCTCCAATAAAACAATCACCACCTCCAATAAAACAATCACCGCCTCCAATAAAACAATCACCGCCTCCAATAAAACCAACTAACTTAGAATTACCAAAAAAAAGCGAGATAGAGTTATATTATCCTGATATAAATGATGATAACTTTGATGACAAATTATTAAATATATATGATTATAATATACATAAAATACCTTCTTATAAAACAATAAATACAGTAGAAGAATTTAATAATGCAGCTAATAAATTATGTGGTGTTTTTGAAAAGACATATTATCAACATTTTATAAGTAGATATATTAATAATAGAACACCTTATAAAAGCGTTTTATTATATCATGGTGTTGGTGTAGGAAAAACTTGTTCAGCAATTACCTTATCAGAAACATTTTTAAGTCATCATTCAACAAATGAAGATGCTAAAATATGGGTTGTCATGCCATTATCATTAAAGAACAGTTTTAAAGAACAGGTTTTTAGTACAGATAATATGTCTTTTGATATGTTATCTAATCAGTGTTCAAATGATATATATATAAAACTTTTAAATTTAACATCAGAAAATTATAAAGATAAATCAAAACAAGTAGCATTAAAAAAATTAATTAATTCGCGATATAAATTATTTACATATGATTCATATGCATCCTATATAGAAAAAGAATATATTGATAAAAATCTTTTAATAAAAGATAAAATAATTATAATCGATGAAGCACATAATATTAGAAATACTGAAAAAGAAGACAAACGCGTATATTCTGCTCTTAAATATACAGCATCTAATGGAATTAATAATCGTCTAATTCTTCTATCTGCAACGCCTATGTATAATGAACCAACAGATATTCTAGATTTACTTTATTTATTATTATTAAATGATAATCAAAATGAATTATTAAAAAAATATTCACACTATTTTGATGTAGACTATTCAAATAATACTATAAAAATAGATGATGATTTATTAAAAATATTAAAATATTTATCTACTAGATACATATCTTATTTAAAAGGAAAGAACCCTTTTACATTTGCTCTAAAATTATCACCAAAAGACAGCGGTATAAAAACAATTGATAATACACCTGATATAGATCCTTTTGATAAAAAAATACCTCAAAGTGACAGTAATTGGATTAATCAAATTCCTGAAGGAATTGTTCCATCACCTATTGGGGATATTCAATATAAATATATAAATTCTATGAAAACAAAAAAACCTAATTTAGAAATTGATAAAGAAGAAATACAAAATATACCAAAGTCAGTATCAAATATATTCAATAATTTACAACCTATGAATATAGTTTATGACACAGATATAGGTGAAAAAGGATTTTACACCTTTTTTACATCATCTTCTGATACTGACCCATTAAATGTAAGATATAATAAAAAATTTGAAAATGCTTTAATACCAGATAAAGACCATCTAGGAAGATTTTCTGGTAAATTTTTAAATATATGTGATTTTGTTAAAAAATCATCAGGAATTGTATTAATATATTCAAGATATAGATATTCTGGTATTGTTCCTATGGCAATTGCTTTAGAACATATGGGATTTACAAGAGAAGGAACTAATAATATTTTAGATAACCCAACAATTATAAAAGATCCACCTAAATATGAAAATATTAAGAATCCCCGTTATTGTATCTTGTCGAGTGAAAGTAAAGAAATAATGGGTTCAACAACTATTGATAAATTAATAAAAGTTATTAATGACCCTAAAAATATTGATGGCTCATTAATAAAAGTAATATTAATAACACCAGTTGCAAGTGAAGGTTTAAGTTTCTATAATACACGCGAAATTCATTTAATAGAACCTTGGTATCATTTCAATAGGAGTGTTCAAATTATAGGTAGAGGTATTCGTAATTGCAGACATCAAAATTTACCATTAGAATATAAAAATACAACAGTATTTATGCACGCTTCTGTTGAAAATGATAGTTCAAAAGAAACAATTGATTTACACGCTTTTAGAATTTCTACAAGAAAATTTAATATTAGTAATAAAATTGATAATATTATTAATAATAATTCTTTAGATTGTTATCTTATGAAAAATATTAACTATTTTCCTAAATCATTATTTAAATTAGGTAATATACAAATAAAAACATCACAAGGAGCCATTATTAACTATCAATACGGTGATGATGAAATATTAGAACCAAAATGTTTGATTAGTAATAATATAGATTATTCAGGATTTAGAAAAGAGACTTACAATCATATTACAGGAAATGTAATAACAGTTTTAAAAAATCTTGTAATTAATAACATTAATAATAATATATATTTTATTGATTATAAGACAATTATAGATACTGTTGAATTTAATGAAAAAATAATTATGGAAAGTATAAGAAAAACAATTTATCCAAATGTTTTAGTAGAAGGATATAGTTTAATACCGCATGAAAACGGTTTACATGTTATAAAAATAGAAACAAATATACCTAATAAATTAAGAATAATATATGAAGAAACAAAACAACAATCTTTAAAACAAATAGAAGATACTGATAAAAAAGAATCAAAAATATCAAAAAATAATTTAAATTATTTAAATATAGATATTAATAATATAAATAATACATTTATAGCATTATATTCGTCTTTAGATAATAATACTTTTGAATCAATTGTTAAAAATATATTAGAAAATGAAACATTAGATGATACAGAAGAGTTTATTGCAAAATGTTTATATATACAAGGAGTACTTATAGGTAGAAATGAAATAAAATCTAAAAATACTAATAAATATATTGGATATGTTAATATTTTTAATTTAAAACAAGAAAAAAATGGTATTATAAATGATAATATAGATGCTATATTATATAATAATATTGAAGATAAATATAGAGACTGTAATGATAATGAAATAGAACAATTAAAGAAAAATAGAAATATAATAAATAAAATACCAGATATGTCAGATGAAATTATTCCATGGGGTATTTATTTGCCAAAAAAAATAACTAAAACAGAAACAATAATGAATGTTTTTAAAATATATACTACTGGAAAAGGTGTAGGAAAAAAAACTGGGATAGATTGTACTTCTTTGAAAAAAGATGCACAGAAAAAAATATTAGAAGAATTAAATGTTCCTGATGCTGAAGGTAAAAAATTAGAAAATTGTAATATTATAGTAAAAGAATTACTTAATAAAGGACGCCTTACATTATTACCATTATATAAACCTAAATAATAATAGTTCCTTCATTTTTATTATAAATTATTTCATTCTTATTATAGATAATTTTTTTATCAAATAAGAATGAAATAAATAATACCATAGATTTATTCCATTTATTATTAACAAATGCTGACATAGTATCAGCAGATTTTTTAGGACCAAAAACTTTTACATATTCTTTTTGCGATATTAAGTTAATAATTCTTTCTTTAATATAATCATTACTAATAGGATGAGAATTGCATTCTTTAACAATTAATTCAAGTGGTGTAATAATTACATTTTTTACAGCTTTAGATTTTATTTTTTTTTCTTCTTTTAATAAACTAAATAGAGATTCTCTTACAATTTCTTTAGGAGATTCAGGTTTTATTTCGGGTTCTAATTTAATTTCTTTTAAAACTTCATTCTTATTTTTTGATGCATCGTATTCAGTATTGATATCAATTTTCTCAACAAATTGTGTATGTTTATTATATAAATCTGGATTTTCTGTATAATTCCATATTAAAGTATTATTATTTGCTGAATTTAAATAAGAACATATATCTGTAATATTAGTAGTTGTCATATTTTATTATAAAAAATATTCAATAAATAATTATCATTTTTTATTTTTATATTAAATATTCTTCATATGTCAAATTATTATCAGGTATTATAGATACATTGTTTATATTTATAGGTTTAATAAATTTTTTTTTTAATAAATAAAATTTCATACTAGATGAAATTTTAGATTTATTTGAAATAGTGGTATTAATAACTGACGCATTATTATTCTTTTTTTCATTATCATCTATGCTCTTTTCTTTATAATTTATTGAATCATTTAAATTATTTTTTATAATTTCATATTTAGTCATTTCATTTTGAGATTTTAAAGAAAACTCAATATAATCATTAATTTTATTTAATATATCTTCGTCAATCCATTTTAAATTAATAAAAATTCCATTATTATTTTTAGTATATTTAGTATTATTGTTATTTATAATTTTAAAAATTTCTAACATTTCATTAATTGATAATTTACTTATATTATCTCTTATATTTTTACACAATTCTATTTTATTCATTTTATTTATATACTGTATTAATATTTATATATAAATACTATTCAATATCATCTTCAAAATCTTCAATATCATCTTCTTGTTCTTCAAAATCATCAATATCTTCTTCAAATTCTTCTTCGTCTTCCTCTTCTTCATCATTATCTTCGTCTTCATCAATAATACTCTCTGACTCTTTATTTTTCTTTATAATAATTTTTTTAAGACTTGTATCATCGTCGTCATCATCATCATCGTCATATTCTTCGTCTAAATCATCAATTTCAATATCAAGGTTTTCATCTTCGTCATCCTGTTCTTCTTCATCAATATCTAAATCACCATCTATAATAATTGATTCATCCTTATCTTTTATAGCACGACCAATAATAGATATATGTTTATCATATAGCATAAATTTTTTACCACATACTTGAATATTAATTTCGTCTCCAATCTGAATAGAATCAATATCAATCTCTGATTTAATTCCTGATGAAATTTTAGGAACAATTACTTCTAAAATAGCAGTATTATCATGAATACCTTCTGCTAGAATACCTAAAGAGTTTTTAGCTTTAACACGACATTTAATAATTGAATCTTGTGATGGATTGCAAATTTCTGCAATACACTGTAAGTTAAAAGCAATATCACCATTAAAATGTTGTTCTTTTAAATATCCAATAGACCTTTTAATTATTTTAATGCTATCTTTTTTAATAAATCCATATTTGCTACAAATATTTTCTAGATTATTTTTAAGTTTTGTAATTATTGTCGTCTCAAAATTCTTATTTAATTCTTTTGAATTTAATTGAATAACCGTATTAAATTTAATAGGTATAAAAATATTTGATGCAGTAGAAGTTTCAGATATTTTTGACATTATTAATTATATTATATACTTATTCTTAATATAATATTATCATTTTTTATTTATCATATTATAAAAAAATGATATATAAATATATGTAGCTATCTATTAGATAAACAAGGGATAATGGAATTATCAAAAAGTAATGTTATATTTAATATAATTGATAAACATACAGAATTAATTAATTTAGATAACAAATGTTACATTTATTTTAAAAATGATAATACTATTTGGACAGAAGCTGAATATAATAATTTTATTAATGTTATGCGTTCTTCTGGATACAAAGAAGAAATTGAAAAAGAGTATTTAGAAGAATCAACTGATGATAGGTCTATGATTATTCATGGTTATAATAATATTATTAAATATTGTATTTCTAATAATATAAAACAGACTGGAACTATTTGGAATAATAAAAAAACAATAGTAAATGATACTGTTGATAATTTATTTAATTCAAAACTTGAATTTAATGTTATTAATACTAACAAGGTTGAATTACCACATTCAAACTGGAAAGATATTAGAAAAGCATTTAAAATTAATAAAAATATAGTTTATACTGATGTAACAAATAATACTAAATATATAGTAAATATTTGCAAAACAAGTGATAATGATGAAACATATTATAATTTTAAAAGTTCTTCTGTTATGAAGTCTCACCAGAAATATGAATTTATTTTAGATATTACAAATACTCCTAAAGATAAAATTATATCAACAATTATTAAAATGGAACAAGCTATACATTTATCTGCATATATATTATCTAAACCTCAGCAAAAAAAAATCATAGACGACTATTATAGTCTTATAAAAGATGATGTTTATGTTAGACCTTTTAACTTTAATATTAATAAACCACCTCTTTTAACTCCTAAGCCAGTAACATTAGAGAAAGAAAATCTACAAAATCCAGATGAATACGGTGTTATTAGTATTTTATCTGAATATACTGTTACAGAGAAAGCAGATGGAGAAAGAATTCTTCTTTATATTAATGGGTCAGGAAAAGTATATTTAATAAATAATACATATCGTGTTGATGATACTGGATTAATAGCATCTAAAGAATTATTTAATAGTCTTATTGATGGTGAATATATACCATGTAAATCTAGAAAAGATAATAGTTCTTCTGCTTTATATGCATCTTTTGACATATATTATTATGGAGGGAAAAAAGTTACAAATTTGCCATTAATAGACGATAAAGAATCTAGATATAATTATCTATTAGAAACAAATAAATTAATAAAATCTACAACAGGTTCAATTGATTATATTGTTAAGAACCACCTTTATAATAAAAAAGATGGAGAAATTCTAAAAAATTGTAAAAAAATATTAAATAAAAATACACCTTATCTATATGATATTGACGGTCTTATATTTACACCAGCCAAATTGTCTGTATATGGATATTATGCAAATAGACCTGTTCAAATATCAGATAATATGAAATGGGATAGAGTTTTTAAATGGAAACCTGCTGAACAAAATACAATTGACTTTTTAGTAAAAGAAGGTAGAACATTAAATATTGAAGGACAAAAATATAAAGAAATGTTTTTATATGTTGGATATAATGCTGAACAATGGGAAGATTATACAATAGGAGATGCTATTAGAACTAGATATGATAAAGAATATAGAAATGCTAAAAAGGAAAAGAAAAAAGATAGAAAAAAGAATTATGTTCCTAAATTATTTAAACCTACTATTTATTATACAAATGGTATTGAAAAAGCTCATGTTAAAATAAGAGCTAATGGAGAAATTGTCTGCGAAGATGGTTCTAAAGTTCAAGGTGATAGTATTGTAGAATTTAAATATATTTTAGATGAATCAATTCCTGTATCTATGAGATGGAGACCCTTAAGAGTAAGAGAAGATAAAACTCGTATATATAATCAAGGTGAATTGTCAAAAACTGCTAATGATTTAGGAGTAGCTATTAATATTTGGAATTCAATACATAATCCTGTTACAGAAGCTATGATTATTGGTAATGAACCTATATCATTAGTTAATGATAATGAAGATAAATTATTAGAAACTGAAGATATTTATTATTCTAGAAATATACCTAGAGAAGCTCTATTATCATATCACATGCATCAATTTCATAATCAAGGAATTAAAAGTATGCTATATACTAAACCTAAAATAAAAGGAAGTTTAGTAGAATTAGCATGTGGACAAGGTGGTGATATGTCAAGATGGTTTAATAATGGATATAAATTTATTTTAGGAATAGATTTAGTTAAAAATAATATTTATAATCCACGTTCGGGTGCATATAGTAGAATGTTAAATGGTCGTAATAATTTTGTAAAGAAAGTAGAAAATAGTGATAAGCTAGAATTTACAGATATGGTATTTGCCGTAGGAGATTGTTCTAAAAATATTATTACAGGTGATTGTTCTAAAAATATTATCAAAGATATTAATGGTAACTATGTTGATGATAAAGATAGTGTAAATCTTCTTAAAATAATATTTAATAAAAAAAATAGTGGTGAAGAAAAATATTATTCACATGTTGCTGGTATGGGATTAAAGAAATTCGATGCTTGTTCTTGCATGTTCAGTACTCATTACTTCTTTAAATCAGAAGAAACATTAAATGGATTCTTAAAAAATGTTAGCTCTTTATTAAAAAAAGATGGAGTATTCTTCTGTACTTTTATGGATGGCAAATCTGTTGAAAATGCTCTAAATGAAACTGGTGGAGATATTGTAGAGGGTAAGAAAAATTTATATGACAAATTAGAAGATGATAAAAATACTCAGCCTACATGGGCAATTATTAGAAGATATAATCAAGAATATGAATCTATGTATAATAAAAAGATAGATGTATTTATTGAATCAACAAATCGTTTTATTCCTGAATATATAGTTCATTTTGAAACTCTTGTAGAAAAATGTAAAGAATTTAACTTAGAGATTGAAGAAACTGAAATGTTTAGTGAAACATTTAATAAAATTAAAGATAGTATTCCAGATAAAGATAATATTACTGAACAACTTCATAAAGATATTATGATTCTAGATAAAGACGATGTACAAAAGAAATTTAGTTTCTTAAATAGATGGTGTATTTTTAAGAAAATATAATATTCAATATATAAAAAAAATTGACATATAATAATATATTTTTTAATATTATTTGACAAAAATATGACAAAGGGAAGTAGAAATTTGTTTATTGATATTGAAACAATTGGTTTCCCCGAAAAGGTTGATTATTATAATTATCATAATGCTACTAAATTTGATAATCTTAAATATTATGATACTTCAAGAATTATTGAAATTGCTTTTATGATTTATGATGAAAAACGTAATATTATAAAGTCTTATTCGTCTCTTATAAAATTAGATAATTTTACAATTAAAAATACTTTTATTCACGGAATTACTGATGAAGATTGTAATAAAAATGGTAAAGACTTCAAAGATGTTTTAAATGAATTAATTAATGATATTGATAGTTATGATAATATTATTGCTCATAATATTTCATTTGATTATAATATATTGTTATCTGAAATATATAGAATAATTTATAATACTAGTGACATAATATATGAAAATAAAATTAAAGATTTTCTAGATAAATTTGAAAATAAAAACAGGAGATGTACTATGGAAATTGGTAGAATTTATTTAAAAACTAAGAAAAGTCCTAAATTAATTGAATTATATCAATCACTTTTTAATGAACCAATTATTCAAGACCACAGAGCTTTATCTGATACTGATATTTGTTGTAAATGTTTCTATAAAATGATGGACTTCTATGAAAACGATTATAAATAAAAAATAATAACTATTACTTAACTATTACTTAACTATTACTTAATTATTACTTAATTATTTATTTAATACCGTATAATATAATTTAATATAAATATCTATTAAAATACTCAGCGATTCCTGTATCATATTTAATATATAACACAATCTTAGCATTAATCATATTTAATATATGATTAAAGATC